>Ga0111148_1066_pt1 | contig 12535 bp, 10 predicted proteins | sample DeeMarSeWOR28_12_FD_80359 | JGI IMG/M metagenome (GOLD analysis project Ga0111148, IMG submission 80359) | Desulfobacterales bacterium SG8_35 | reverse complement strand
GTGGTGCATTCCGGTTTTGGTCTCGGATTTGAGAGATTTCTGCAATTCATCACCTCAATGAACAATATACGGGATGTCATCCCGTTCCCGCGCACACCAGGATCCGCTTCATACTGAACAGGACCGGAGAAAGCAACGACTGAGTTCTCCTGTTGCGGTGAAGGCAAGCGCTTCAACAGGCAACTACTGCATTAGCCTTACTGCTCTGCAGTCTGACCAGGGGATCTAATATCAGCCAGCAGCAGTCAAGTATTACCTTCTCTCTAACGCCGTTCAATTCCGAAACTATTTGACTTGCGATCACTTTTTTGCAAGATTAATTATATTAAATTACTGTATTTCACCTCTTTAATAATCATTGCGTCCAGGGGATGTAACCGGAAGTCCACAGCTCAGCCTCTGACCAGCTTCCATAGAATGGCAAAGGCATATAAAGGTGAATTCCGGCCAGATCACAGAGGATTTTGACCTCCTGCCCCCCACCCCGGATACAGGGACTTTCTGGTGTAGAATGTAATCATGCCCGGCATTCATCTTTATACCGGAAACAGACTTGAGATACTGGCAGACAGGTTTGCTGAACTGCTCCAGTCCAACCCGCTCCCGCCCCTGCAAAAAGAAACCATCCTGGTCCAGAGCAGAGGCATGGCGCGCTGGCTTGCCTTGGAAACTGCGGCCAGAACATCGATCTGGGCGAATATTGAATGCCCTTTCCCCAACACCTTCATCCGCTCGATCAACGGGCTTCTCCTTCCCGGTATCCCGGATATAATGCTTTTCGAAAAACAATTCATTACCTGGCATCTCATGGCTATTCTTCCAGGTTTACTTCCGGAACCTGATTTTCACAAAGTGAGATCATATCTTGCCTCAGGCGATGACTTAAAGCTTTACCAGCTGGCCCACGAAATTGCCGATCTCTTTGATCAGTATACACTTTATAGGCCTGACATGATCCTGGCCTGGGAAAAGGGGAGAACAGCCCAGCCCACGGAAGAGGCCTGGCAGGCGACTTTATGGCGCCACCTCATCGAACATCTCAGGCATAATCAGACTTTCTCTGATCTGCATCGAGCCAGACTCCTGGAAATGCTCCAAGAAAAACTGCAGGATCCTGGACTGGACTGCAGCTTCCTGCCGCCGCGGGTGACGGTTTTCGGCATATCTTCCCTGCCGCCCTATCACCTGGCAGTACTCTCAGCCCTTGCACGCCATATCGACCTGTACTTCTTTGTCATGAATCCCTGCCGGGAATATTGGCTTGATATCATTGCCGACAGGGATATTGTAAAAATCAGCAAAAAGGAAGCGGTCAATGAGGATATGCTCCATCTTGTTCAGGGAAACAGCCTCCTGGCATCAATGGGTCACCTTGGTAGAGATTTCATGACACTCCTGCAGGAACTAGACCCCAATGAACAGGAATTCTTCAGTGATCCATCCCCTACAACCCTTCTGGCAGGCATACAGCAGGATATCCTGTATTTGAGAGAAATTCAGGACTCTTCCGACCAACCAACCAGCAACAGGAAGAAAATTATTAACAGCGACAGATCAATTATCTTCCAGTCCTGTCATAGTCCGATGCGTGAAATCGAAACTCTGCACGATAACCTCCTGGAAATATTCAATAGAGCAAATGAAGAAGAACCGCTTGAGCCACGAGATATACTTGTTATGGCACCTGACATAAACGAATATGCCCCGTTCATTCGCGCGGTCTTTGGGGCAGAAAGGACATCGCTTAAGATTCCCTACTCGATATCAGATCAGTCCATTGAAACGTCCAGCCAGCATATCGAATCATTTTTAAAAATCATCTCCTTATCCGAAAGCCGCCTTACTTCTGTTGATGTCATGTCCCTCCTGGATTCTGCCCCGATCAGGAACCGTTTTTCCTTCTCTGATCAAGACCTCTCTATTCTGCAGCAATGGATTACTGATACCCGCATATGTTGGGGCATTAATGCTGAACACAGGAAAAAACTGAGACTCCCTGACTACCGTGAGAATTCCTGGCGGGCCGGGCTTGATCGCTTGCTTTTGGGCTATGCCATGCCTGGACGGGACCGGAACCTTTTTAAAAAAATTCTCCCCTATGACTTTATGGAAGGCAGCAATACGGATCTGCTCGGCAGTTTTCTCGATTTCTGCGAGAACCTTTTCAATCTTTTTACACAACTGAAACAGCACCATACCCTTGCTGAATGGTCAACTTTACTCCTTCAGGCAAAAGACGATTTCCTGCTGGCTGACGAAATGACTGCGGTTGAGGATACTATCCTGCACCAAACATTGGCTGAACTCTTCGAACTGCAGTCATTAACTTCCTTCATGACGCCAGTAAGCATCAATGTCATACAATCGTTTCTTCTTGCGGTGCTTGAGGAACGCTATGCAACTGCTGCAGGAAGTTCCGGGTTTCTCACCGGACGAATCACCTTTTGTTCCATGCTTCCTATGCGGGCCATACCGTTTAAAGCAATCTATCTGTTAGGGATGAACGATGGATCATACCCGCGTCCAGGACGCAGGAGAAGCTTTGATATCACAGCACTTGAGCCAAGGCGTGGAGACAGATCCCGGCGGCACGATGACCGTTACCTGTTTCTTGAAACGCTTCTTTCTGCCGGTAAACAGCTCTTTATCAGTTATGTCGGGCAGTCAGTCCAGGATGGCAGCAAACGCCCGCCGTCCGTTCTGGTCAGTGAACTCATGGACTATATCGAGCAGAACTATGCCTTTGAAATTCAGGGTGATTCATCTGCTGACATAATAGATCATCTTACCATGCACCATAAATTACAACCATTTCATCCCGAATACTTCAGAATTCCGCCCCACCGAAATTATGATACATTGTTCAGTTATTCGCGGGAAAACAGTGATGCCGCCGCTGCCATTGCAAACATAGCGCAAAAGTCCGGGACGCTCTTCAGCTCTCCCCTTCCACCACCTCCCGAGGAATTCCGACAGGTCGGAATAGATGAACTCGTGAGGTTCTACTTACATCCTGCGCGTTATATTCTGCGCAAGAGAATTGGTATTGCTGCAATTGAAGAATTTCGATCCCTGCAAACGAGTGAGCTTTTTGAGATCAAGGGGCTGGACCGTTATGTTCTTGGAAATGACATTCTTGCACACATCAGCGCTGGAGGTGACCTTGAATCCCTTTACCAGGTAAAAAAAGCGGCGGGCCAACTTCCGCATGGCAGAATGGGGAAAGTATATTTTTCCCGGATTGTCACCGAGGCCCAAACGTTTCAGAAAACCATTGAGGAGCTGGCTTCAGGGCAGAAGCTGGAAAAGCTGGAGATTTCTCTTGATGTCGGTTGCTTCACGCTCGCAGGCCATCTGGACAATGTAGGTGCAACCGGCTTGGTGCAATACCGCTATGCCGTGATCAAGCCAAAAGATTTGATTCGCGGCTGGATCTTCCACCTTGCTCTTAATCATTACCGGAAGTCAGAGATATCTGACTCAATGAAACATACCTTCGTGGCTGGCAAAAACAAAACTTTTCAGTACCTGCCGGTGGCTGAAGACAGCACTCTCCTAGAGGAACTTCTTTCCCTTTACTGGCTGGGATTATGCGAACCGCTGCACTTTTTCCCGCAAGCTTCCTTTGTTTTTGCCCGGGCTCTCCACAGTGGTAAATCAGAACAGGAAGCCATGCTGCTCGCCACCAGTGAATGGGAGGGGAACATGTACACCGGTCCGGGTGAAAAATACGACCTGTACAATTCCCTCTGTTTTAAAAACCTGGAATTACCGGAGAAAAGCTTCGCGGATCTGGCCAAAAAGATTTTCCTGCCAATCCTTGCACACCAAGTCACATACAAGCGCTGAAACAGATACTGCTATACCGGTGCTGAACCGATAATTTTGTCCACAGCCTCCCTATATCTGGCACCGGTCTTCTCAAGGATTTCCTTTGGCAGTGGTGGCGCAGGGAATTTCTTATTCCAGTCCAGAGATGAAAGATAATCCCGCAGAAACTGCTTATCAAAGCTTGGCTGCCCCTGCCCCGGCTTATATTGGTCCAAGGGCCAGAACCTGGATGAGTCAGGAGTCAGGACCTCATCAATGAGGATCAATTGCCCTTCATACCAGCCCAGCTCAAACTTGGTATCCGCTATGATGATACCCCTGCTCAAGGCATAATCTGCAGCCTTCTGGTACAGCCTGATACAGACATCAATGATCTTGGCAGCTTCAGCAACACCAACGAGTTCTTCCATCTCAGCTGTGGATATGTTCTCGTCATGCTGCCCCTGTTCGGCTTTTGTGGAAGGGGTAAAAAGAGGTTTTACAAACTTGTCAGATTCAACCATTCCAGCCGGAAGAGCAAAGCCACAGACAGTCGGGTATTCCTGGTAAGCCTTCCAGAAGGAACCCGAAAGGTATCCCCTGACAATACATTCCACCGGCAGAGGAGTGGCCTTCTTGACCAGCATGCTCCTGCCGCGTAATTCTTCCAGATAAGGCTGGCAGGCAGCAGGATACCTTTCTACCTCAGCGGTGATCAAATGATTCGGCAGAATGTCCTGCAAAAAATCAAACCAGAACAAGGAGAGCTGGGTCAGAACCCTGCCCTTGCCGGGAATTGGATCGTTCATAACCACATCAAACGCTGATATGCGGTCTGTTGCAACCATGAGGAGTTTATTATCAACCTCGTAAAGATCCCTGACCTTGCCGCGGTGAATAAGATTGAGTCCTGTATATTTTGTTTTAATTACTGGGAGATCAGACATTGTATTCTCGCGCTCGTTTGTTTTGGATACCTTTTATTTTTACACACCTGAATCGTTTGATTTGACAGGTCCAACCATGGGAATGCTTCGTAAGGTTATTCTCCAAGGGCGGCCTTTATCTCCTTGACGACAACATCGCTGGAAGTACCGGTAACATTTTTCAGCAGCCCTTTTTTCTCATAAAAACCGATCAGGGGGGCCGTTTTCTTATTGTATGTTTCAAGCCGGTGTGAGATTGCTCCCTCTGTCTCGTCATCACGCTGGATTACAGCACTGCCGCACTTGTCGCATATGCCTGCCTGCTTTGGCGGACTGCTCTTGACATTATAGATTGCCTGACATTTAGGATTCTCGCATGTTCTGCGCGTACAAAGCCTATCGAGTATAACCTCTCGCGGCACCTCAATGTTTACAACCATATCGAGCGTAATTTTTAATTGGTCCAGCAGTTCGGTCAGTGCTTCAGCCTGGGGGATTGTTCTGGGAAAACCATCAAGCAGAAATCCTTTCTTGCAGTCGGGTTCCTGCAGTCTCTTTTCCATGATTCCCATAATGAGAGAATCCGGAACCAGATCTCCCCGCTTCATATAGGCCTCGGCTTCTCTGCCAAGCTCTGTACCGGCCTGCACAGCACCACGCAGTATATCACCCGTTGAAATCTGGACGGATCCGTCAATTGCGGTTAACAATTTAGCCACTGTTCCCTTGCCTGCACCCGGTGCTCCCAATAAAATCAATTTCATTCCTGTCCTCCGCGCAATCAATATGCATTAATCTGTTAGGTTTTATGGAAAAATTCGCTGGCCACTATACCTTTTTTCGCAGCGAGATGGTAGAGCAAATTGTGAAAAAATCATTCCAGTGGAACTCTCTTGCTGCCAGGGTCAAGTCCCCCTTTAAACGCATAGATTATACCCGCTATGATCCCGACAAAAATCATGAAAAATGTGGTGAGCAGGGCAAGGGCCAAAGCCTTTTCAGGGGAAGTAAACTCTGTCAGGTAGAAAAGAAAGGTGGCCTCTCTTACACCTATACCGTTGACAGATGGGGCAACACCCATGATCAACAAAATGGGCACGAAAAAGAAAAAGAAACCGATGGGTATATCCATTGCCAGGCTTTTTGCCAGGAGAAAATTCACAATGATATAGGCAAGCTGCCCTATAACAGTGAGTGCAAAGCAGTTGCCGATAATACCCTTGTGTTCCCTGTATTTATACATGGCGCGGTATATTTCCCTGATCTTTTCCAGAAAAACCGCAGGCAGTAAAGGTATATGAAGCTGGCAGAGCCCATCAACAACCCTTTTATTAAAGATAAGAAATGCAAGGGTAGCGGTCCCGGCTGCCAGCATCACGATGCTTCCCATGATCTTGTGCGATCCCTGGGTAGTATCCAGGAAAAAAATGGTGGATATACTGATAAGCAGCATTGTCACCAGGCCAAAAAGCCGGTCAACAACTACAGCACTGAAGACCGAGACACTTCCCTTGGAAACCTTGTACAGGTAATACGCTTTTACCATTTCCCCGCCCACAGATGAGGGCAGGACATTATTAAAAAACAGGGCTATCAGATTGACGTAGTAAGCCGCCGCGACAGAAAGTTTTGTACCATGCACCTGGATAACTAAGCGTAGACGATAGGCTATGGTTAGCAGACTAACAAAGAACACGGCAACGGCTGCGACAAAGTAGAGGGGATTGGTCCCTTTCAGATACTGAAAGACGGTCGGGAGCTGTGCTCTGAAATAATAGAGGATTGCGCCCATCAACCCGAAACTTATGACAAACCGGAGAAATACATGCCATGTTTTTTTTCTGTTTACGGTCTGCTCTCTCATGGTTTTATCCTAGACGACCAGCGCGAGCCAGGTGGCTACAAACAGAGTAAGGCTTATCAGGCCGTTCATGGTGAAAAAGGAAAGCTGTATCCTGGAAAGGTCCTTGGGATTGACCACGATATGCTGGTAGAAGAGTGCAGCACCGGTAAAAGCAATGCCGAAGTAATATAAATAATGCAGGCGTGCAATAATCCCTGTAAGCACAAAGAGTGCGAAGGCAATGGCATGAAATGCAACCGCTACCCTGAAAGCATTTTTCCTGCCGAATCGCGACGGGAGTGAAAAAAGACCGATCTTTGCATCAAAATCTGCGTCCAGACAAGCATATACCGCATCAAAACCGGCGACCCAGAATAGTACACCCAACGAGAGGACAAAGGGATATCCTTTCAGTGAACCGGACACCGCAACCCAGCCACCCAGCGGCGAAAATGCCAGGGCTAAACCGAGGATCACATGACACAACCAGGTGAACCTCTTGGTAAGTGAGTAAAAAAGTGTAAGAGCCAGAGCAATAGGGGAAAGCAGCAGCGTGAGCTGGTTCAAGTTGTAGCAGGCAAAAAAGAAGAGTCCGCCGGCCGCGATTACCATAATCCAGGCCTCGGAAAGCTTGACCGTTTTGGCGGGCAAAGCCCGGGATGCGGTTCTTGGATTGAGTGCATCATACCTGCGGTCAACAATGCGGTTGAACCCCATGGCACAGGTCCTTGCTCCCACCATTGCCAGTACGATCCACCCGAATGCAGCTGCATCCGGCACCCCCCTTGCAGACAGGAAGGCACCCATGAATGCAAACGGCAGGGCGAATACCGTATGCTCAAACTTTATCATTTCAAGTAATATGGCGATCTTTTTCAGCATCGTTTCATTTCAGAGGAGCATCAGATGCCCTGCCAGCGTTTCATGCCGCTGACTTCGATTCCCAGCAGATCTGCCAGCCGGCCGGCAAAAAAACCTGCCATTTCCTCGATAGTTTCCGGATGATGGTAAAAAGAAGGCATGGGAGGACAGAGAAGCGCACCGGCAGCATGCACCTTCAGCATATTCTCAAGATGAATACGGTTCAATGGAGTTTCACGGATCGCGAGCAAGAGTGGTTTTTTTTCCTTGAGCATGACATCCGCTGCTCTATGTATAAGGTTTTTTACAACACCGGTTGCAATGGCTCCAAGTGATCCCATGGTGCAGGGGAGGATGACCATGGCATCGAACTTGCTCGATCCGCTTGACATCGGCGAAGCCAGGTTATCGATTGCATGCCACTGTACCACAAACTCCTGCAGATCATCCGGCCTGAATCCAAGTTCATGGTGCAGAACCTGGCGTCCTGCATCAGAAATTATTGCATGCACATCCACTTCTGCATTGAACATGTGCTTTAAAAACTGGACAGCATATATGGAACCGCTGGCACCTGTAATGGCCAGAATGATTTTCCTCTTCATTTTATGCCTATATATATGGTTACAATACCCATGGTCATGGGTCGGCAATATTGCCTGCTGAATCCAGCGTTTTTAATCATTGCAAGTAATACCTCGGGTTCATAGAACTCTGCGATGGAACTGGCAAGATATTCATATGCCTCCTTATCACCGGATACCATCCCGGCCACTCGTGGAAGAACCTTATTCAGGTAGAAGGTATAAACCGGTTTGAAAAAGACATTTCGTGGCCGTGAAAATTCCAGGATAAGCAGCTTCCCTCCCGGTTTCAAGATACGCCACATTTCCGCAAGCCCTTTTTCCGTTCGCGCCAGGTTCCGCACACCAAATGCAACGGTAACCCCCCAGAACTTTTCACTGGCTGCAGGTATCTCCTCCCCATCACCACAAACTGCCATTATCCTTTGTTTTCTCCCGTCATTTGGCAGACTCCTGAGGCCGCTTCGCAGCATATCCTCACAAAAATCAACGGCCACAACCTGCCGGGCAGGCGCCTGACGCGTCAGTTCAAGCGACAGCGGCAGCGTTCCGGCACAAAGATCAAGTATTGAACCCTCTGGAAATTCTTTAAGTTGCCGCGTCGTAACCCAGCGCCAGTAACTGTCAATCTTCAAGCTCAGAAGAGAATTCAGGAAGTCATACTGATTGCTGATAGCGGCAAACTTGTCCCGCACAAAACGTTTCTTTTCTTCAGCGGATCGTATCGTCTCGACAGCCACAACCTTATCCTTCAACATGGGGAAATATTCTCAATGGCAGGGCTTCTGCAGCACCCTCGCCTCTTTTTATCAGATATTCGATAAAACGGATCAATCCTTTCTTTTTTTCCGGGCCGAGATCGTGCTCGATACCCAGAAGATATTCGTAGCAGGCATCAGCCTCCATGGAAGCCCTTGGGGCAACCTTACTGCTGATTTCCCGGAGATCATGCCTGCCTTCGTCTCTGCAGCGGAGCAGTTCCCGCTGGATGTCTCTGACCGTTTCAGGGTTATTGCTGCAGAACTCACGGCGCATTGCCCACACGGCAAACACAAATGGCAATGAAGTTTTTTCATGCCAGATCTTTCCAAGGTCAATTCTGTAGGGATATTTTTTGCTCTGTGCAAGGAGCAGTGCTTCATCACCTATGGCAAGAACCGCTTCGATCACATGGTTTTCATGGTCTTCCAATACCGGTCCTACTTCATATAAAGGAAAGACACGGTAAAATTCCTCGAGTACAATCTTGACAAGACTAACAGATGTTTGCGACTGGCCGCTCAAAAGCACCAACCTGTCTGTAAGAAGTTCAGGTGCGCATTTTGAGAACAGAAAAACGCTTCCAACAGGTCCTGAGGAACTGATCGAAATATCATCAAGAATCAGGTACTCTTCCGGATGAACTGCATACTCCTGCGAAGACACAAGCCCCATATCAAGATCATTCGCAAAAAGCATACGGTTCAAAACAGAAGGGGCTGCCTCGACAACATGCCATGCGGGACATCGAACCGTCCTTTGCCAAACCTCATACAGGGGCGCTGTATTGATGAAATTAACCATACCTATCCGCACTTCTGGACTTTTCAGCATGCCAATATCCTTACCCGAGCCACTGCACCTGTACAGATTCACCGACAGTTGTCACAAACTCAAAAACTTCTTTTCTTGATTTTATCTGGATATCATCACATCCGACTGCCAGAACCTGCGCCTTTTTTCCGGGATCCAGCCTACCTATTTCTCCACTTATTCCCCAGGCTTCGGCCCCGCCACGGGTAGCCATTGCAAAGACAGTCTCCGGTTCCAAGCCGGGATGATCCTCACGCAAAAGACACATTTCCCGCCACATGCTCAAAACGGGATTACTTGCATTGCTGTCCGTTCCCAATGCCGGGAGGATACCACGATCAAGGAATTCTGTCACCGGTGCTTTGCCGACCCCGAGAAAGCGGTTGCTTCCTGGACACAAACATACCTTGGTGTTTGTCCTTGCAAGAATTTCAATTTCTCCCTGATCCACATGTACTGCATGGACGCAGATGGTCCTTTCATTCAAAACTCCCAGGCTCTCCAGATACTGCACAGAAGATTTGCCGGGTATTGCAAAGGTACCATCCCAGGCTCCCCTCTCCTGCAAAAATTTCTTGAAATCCCCTGTGCCTGTCTGCAGAAATTCAATTTCCTGCTTCGATTCTGCTGTATGGATGGAAAAAACATGTCCCTGCAGGTCTGCCCTATACTTGATCTTCCGAATTATCTCCGGAGTAGTCGAATACGGCGCATGGGCAGTACAGGCAACAAAAGGACCCTGGGCTCCCGAAACCTCCTCCAGCCTGGCAAGAGTCCTTGTTTCTGATTCTGCTGTCAATCCTAAAAGCTCCAGCAGGAATAAAACACCGGTATCCTGCTCATGTCCTATAGATCTGCTTGCCAGGGAGTTGCCGATATCTCCGACAAAGGCAACTCCTTCCGCATTCATGAACTGCAGAGCTTCCCTTGCCCGCGCAAGCATGATCTCCTCCGATGCTTTTGTATCTATGGGCAATATTGCCTTTTCCCGCAGGAGGTGTCTTATCCAGACAGTAGGATCACCCCGGTAAGTTCCGTCGCCGGCTTTTGCAGCGAGATCAAGATAGGAAAGTTCAAGGTGACAGTGACTGTTAATCAATGGAGGAGAAAGAATCCTGTTCTCGTGTTCCAGGGTATGACAACCGGCAAAACCCTTGACGATTTCCCGGTATTTCCCTACAGCTTTTATACGGTCGCCTGCAACGACAAGTGCACCGTCAGCAACTATCCCTTGGCCTGCAATGTGGTCACTGCGTGAACCTGTCACAATCCATGGGGCACGATGGATTACCGGTTGAGAATTTTCGGAGGGATGAGGTTCTTTGGAATATTTCATCGGGAATAAACTGACAGCAGGTATCGAGAGTGACTAGCCTGCGTTTACATAAGCATAATTCATGGTGCGTTGCTGCGGGACAAAACCGGCGGACACAACAAGGCTTCTGATCTCTGCTTCGGACAGCCTGAAAGTCACGCCGGCGGCGGCAACCACGTTTTCTTCTATCATGGTGCTGCCGAAATCATTGGCTCCAAAGAAAAGTGATATCTGCGCAATCTTCGGCCCCTGGGTGACCCAGGAGGCCTGTATGTTTACCACATTGTCAAGCATAATTCTTGACCAGGCAAGCATCTTCAGATAAGAATGGGCCGTTGCCTTCGGGATGTGGGAGTAAGCTGTATTTTCAGGCTGAAAAGGCCAAGGGATAAATGCTGTGAATCCACCTGTTTCATCCTGCAGGTCTCTAATGCGGAGAAGATGTTCCAAACGCTCCTCATGAGTCTCGATATGCCCGAACATCATTGTTGCCGTCGTCCGCATACCCTGGAGATGCGCCTGCCTCATGACCTCAATCCATTCATCCGCCGTGCATTTTCTCGGTGCTGAAAGTTCGCGCACCCGATCAGACAAAATCTCTGCTCCTCCTCCTGGAATGGAATCAAGGCCCGCTTTTTTGAGCCTTGCAATGACCTCGGTGACGCTCAGACCTGAAAGCGCGGCAAAGTGAGATATTTCTGGGGGTGAAAATCCGTGGATATGAATGCCTGTCTTTTTGATAAAACGGAGCATCTCCTCATAAAATTCAAGTGGTTTGTCGGGATGAAGCCCACCCTGCAGCAGAATTTGGGTTCCCCCCAAATCTTGAGTTTCAGTTATTTTATCCCCGAGTTCCTCAAAGGAAATAACAGAACCGGCAGAGTCGTCCGGTCCCTTGTAAAAAGCGCAGAACTTGCAGGCCGAGATACAGATGTCTGTATAATTGATGTTCCGGTCGATTACGTAGGTGACTATCGGCTCCGGATGCAGCAGCTTGCGGATGGAATTGGCAAGGAAGCCCAGGTCGTAAAGACTGCCCTTCCGAAACAGGGACAAGGACTCCGAACCAGTAAGCCTCTCACGGTTGAGAACTTTTTCCTGTATATATTGCAGACTATTCATCCTGTCACTTTAACGAAACCAGGTAACAGAGCCGTCATGAAAAGCTCTCACTGACGTTCTTAGTTATAATCTTTCCTTAATAGGAATGTATAACGTTGTATAGGGTGCCCCTTTCAATGGGGACACGTCCTGCTTCCTTAATCATTCTGAGAAGCTGTTCTCGGGACATTGCCTGCTCGGTTTCTGCACCTGCCATGTGTGTAATGATCTCTTCCTTCACCGTACCGTCAACATCGTCAGCGCCGAACGAAAGGGCGATCTGGCTCAACTTCTGACCGATCATGACCCAGTATGCTTTTATATGGGGGAAATTATCAAGAAAACAGCGTGCAACGGCAATATTTTTGAGGTCGTCCAGGCCCGAAGTTCTTGACAGCCTGGATAGTTCCGTATTTTTAGGGTGGAAAGCCAGGGGAATGAATGCCAGGAACCCGTTCGTCTCATCCTGTGCCTCTCGCAGCATGTCAAGATGTTCCATCCGTTCTTCCAACGATTCGATATG
>Ga0111148_1065_pt1 | contig 12662 bp, 9 predicted proteins | sample DeeMarSeWOR28_12_FD_80359 | JGI IMG/M metagenome (GOLD analysis project Ga0111148, IMG submission 80359) | Desulfobacterales bacterium SG8_35 | reverse complement strand
GCTGAGGAAATCAGCATGAACCCGCGGGCAAGAAGCGCGAAGCTTCGGGCTGCATGCATGAAAGGTTAAAAAGGGGAGGAAGACAGAATGTTAAAAGATTATTCGGGCTGTTATATAGCAGTGCCAGGCAGGAACCGATTAAGGACTCCGCAGAGAAATTTTACTGCTGTCTCCAGGAAACTTTTTCCGGTACGCATGCTCATGTGGAAATCAATTGGCGCCATGCTCCTGTTAACCCTTATCTTCGGCATCAGTTCAACCCTATGGTACGGCCAGCAGGTTAAGGTATCCCTGGACCAGGTCGGCCGCAACAACGCCATCAATAAACAATTACACAATGAAAACAAGAATCTGCTTGCACAGCACGACATGATGCTGACCAGGAATCACATGGAACAGGCTACGCAAAAATTGGGATTGAGATCTCCCGCAAAAAAACAGCTCCGCTACCCCTGAAACTGCCCACAGTGTCCGGTCCACATGGAAAGCGAGATTCCAACAACATGAAAACGCTAAAGTTCCCAGATACAATACGGAGTTCTTAATGCTACATGACTGATCAGGTTATAAAAAATATGCAGCGGCGACGACAGTTGCTCGCTGACAAAAGAAGAAAGAAGCGGCTCCTTCTTCTGGCCCTTGTCCTCGTTTTGGGATCTGGGGCTTTCTTGTTTCATAAAGATAAAATGTATGCCATTTCAGAAATCCTCACCTGGCTCAAGCAAAACAGGCATGATGATGTCCTGGCATCAATTCCTGCAGCCATTCCCAGGGGCTTTATTTACGACCGCAATTTCAGGCCGCTGGCCACCACCTATGAAACCTATGCCATTTATGCCAGACCCCTTGAAATGGATGATCCAGCTGCTTCTGCCGATCTGCTGGAACATATCCTGGGGCTGGAACAGAACGGGCTTTTAACCAGCCTGAAAAGCGAGCGGGGATTTGTCTGGATCGCCAAGGGAATTGACAAGGATTTGGCCGCCACCATTAAAGAAAGTAATATTAAGGGCATTTACCAGGTTGTTGAAACCAAACGTTTTTACCCTAATTATGACACAGCCGCACATGCAGTAGGCTTTGTCGAGAACGGCCAGGGACTGGACGGCATGGAATTCAAATACAATTCTCTTCTGCGGGGAGAAGAGATATCCAGAGCAGAACTGCATGCTCTGCACTTTGATACTGCCACCGAATTCAACAGGACAGGAGCCCATTTGGTGCTGAACCTTGACCTGATGCTCCAGGCCAAAATTGAACGTTTCCTGGAAAAAAGGGTCAAGATTACGGGAGCTGCCAGGGGTGGTGTTCTCCTATTGGATGCCAATACCGGCGGCATACTTGCCATGGCAAGTTATCCCCCTTTCAATCCTAATCGCTACTGGGAGTTTTCCAGCTCAGCGCTCAACAACCATATAATTACTGAACCAGTCTATCCGGGTGAACTTGCTCTAGTTTTCCAACAGGCTGCGGCAATTAACTTAAAACAAGCAGAAAAATCACCAGATCTTGCCGGCCAGGATGATTCCACATCCATTCCGGTTATTGAGCCGGACATGCTCAAAAGAAGGAAATTGTCGCTTGCCCCGCTGGTGGAAGATGTTGATCCTGATTATCTAACCCGTTTTATCCAGCTTTTAGGTCTTGGGCAAAAACCCTTGACTGATATACCCCTCAAGGATGAAACAGCTGTTTCATCATCTATGGCTCTTACCGATCCTTCCTTCAGCTCATCCGCCCTGCGCCTTCTTACTGCTTTCACCGCACTTGTAAATAATGGCAGGATCGTTACCCCGCACTTACTGCACTCCGCATATTCCAAGGAAAATCCCAAACCGGTCGCTCCAGTCCTGTCCGGACTTGATCAGGCTGTGGCACTGCATCCTGACACCGGCAGGGAACTGGTCGATTTTCTTGCTGAAAAATGGCTGGCAACAGGCAAAAACCGCAGTAATCCGCAAATGCCCATGTTTTTTGAAACACACAGACTTGCTGCCCCTTCTGAGGTTTCCGAACCTGCAAGGGCGGAAGAAAATGCAGCAGCAATGACCGGCCAAACTGTCCCCATCTCGCAAAGTATAATGCTTGGAGCCATCCCGGGCCGTAATCCCAAACTGACCATGATCGCCGTGCTTTCCTATCCGGACAGCAGCGATGAGATTTATCCCGAAACCCTGGAAGTCTTTGGCAGCAGATTATCGATCCTCAGTCCGGATCAGGATATGATTGATAAAATGCTCTATGTGGCGGCCCAGCCCGCCCTGGTGCCATCCCCTGACTTCTGGGCCAGCAATGGTATTGTATTGGCTGCAAAGATTGATCCTCTTGCAGCTGAAAAAAAGAATTCCGCCGGAGCAGCAGACTCCCCAAAAAACATGCCTGATGTCACTGGAAAAAGTCTGCGGGCCGGTCTGCAGGTACTCCAGCATTTCAAACTGGATATTAAACTTGTCGGCAGCGGCAGAATAGTTTCGCAGTATCCAGCTGCCGGTGCCGAACTCAATAATGGTGACAAATGTATTCTGAAAATGCAGCAGGAAATTTGAACACCGCAAAGAAGAAAACAGCCAGTTTTTTGGACAACTGTAATGTCGGTTCACGCATCAACTACTAAACAACTCAAACCTTTACTCAATGGGGTAGAATACAATTTTACCGGTGATATTGAAAAAACAGAAATTACCGGTCTTTGTTCAGATTCCAGAAAGGTGCAGCCCGGAGATCTGTTCGCTGCCCTCAAGGGTCTTTCTGTTGACGGCCACAACTTTCTAGGGCAGGCAGTTGCTGCCGGCTGCTCCTCACTTTTGGTGAACCGGGGCTGGCAGAATTATGGTCCGGCTGCAGAATCCTGGCCGAAAGTCGCAATTATCGAGGTTGATGATACGAAAACCGCCCTCGGCCTTATTGCAGCAAACTACTATGACCATCCTGACCGGCGGCTGACAATGATCGGGATTACGGGAACCAATGGCAAAACAACAACATCTTTTCTGGTTGAATCACTTTTAAAGGCCTGCGGCAGACGCACCGGTGTAATTGGCACAGTGAACTACCGCTATAATGATAGAAATAATAACCATATTGAAATGGAAGCCCCTTTTACAACTCCTGAATCACCCAGACTCTTTGCCTTGCTCCGCGAGATGGCTGACCAGGATATCACCGACGTGGTCATGGAAGTTTCTTCGCACGCCCTGGCCCAGTCAAGACTGACAGGCATGGGATTTGACATCGCGGTGTTTACCAATTTAAGCCGGGACCACCTGGACTTTCATGCTGATATGCAGCATTACTTTACAAGCAAAAAACTTCTTTTCACCAACTACTTAAAACCCGGCGGCCGAATCGTGATGGTACTTGCTGATCCAACTGACCCGGAAGAGGACGTATCTGCCCATAAAAAGAGCAACAACTGGGGCAGAAAGATGTATGAGGAAGTAAAGATCCTGCTCGCGGGCGATGAAGATTCACCTCCAATTATCACCTGTGGGATGAACAGCGATTGTGATGTCAATCCGCAAAACTATACGATAAACATCAGCGGCATAACATCTAAAATCATGACTCCGGCAGGCTCCCTGCACCTTAAGACCCCTCTGGTCGGAGAATTCAATCTGCGGAATATGCTTTGTGCCATCGGCATAGGCTTGGCTCATGACGAAAAACTCAGCTGCGTCAAAAAAGGCCTGGAGGATGTGAAAACCATTCCGGGCAGACTTGAAAGGATTGAACTGAAAAAAAAGGATACACGCAGCCCTGCAGTATTTGTGGATTACGCCCATACCCCCGATGCCCTTGAAAATGTCCTGCACGCCCTGCTGAATCTCGAGCCCAAACGGCTGATCTGTGTCTTTGGCTGCGGCGGCGACCGTGACCGTGGCAAAAGGGTGCTGATGGGAGAAATTGCAGGCAATCTTTGCGATGTGGTGCTGGCGACCTCAGACAATCCCCGCTCCGAACCCCCTGAAACAATCCTGGCCCAGGTTGAAGAGGGGATTTCCAGGTCCGGCCTTAAAAGGGCATCAGCGCCGGAAAGATTGCGCCAGAAAAGCGGCAGGGGATACGACATCATTATGAACCGCCGTCTGGCAATCTCAACAGCTATTAGATATGGAGGCCATGAGGACGTTGTTCTCATCAGCGGTAAAGGGCATGAAAATTACCAGATCAGCAGAAAAGGAAAAATCTTTTTCGATGACAGGATTGAGGCCCAAATGCAGCTTCAGGCAAAGTCCGGTGCACCTCCCTCCTGGAAACTTGAATGGATCCGTCAGGTTACCGGTGGCCAGCTTCTCCTGCCTGTTGAACGGTCTGTGACCTTCAATAATATCTCAACCGATACCAGGTCAATTCAGACCGGCGATCTCTTTGTTGCCCTTCATGGTGAAAAATTTGATGGCAGAATATTCAGCCAGAAAGCAATTGACAAGGGTGCTGCAGGTCTTCTCCTCACCCACAGTCCCGGACAGAAGCAGCCTGCTCTTGATCTACATCCGTCCATTCCTGTCCTGCTGGTGCCGGATGCACTAATAGCTCTCGGGCAGCTGGCGGCTCATTTACGTCGCTGGCATAAAAACCTGCAGGTCGTTGCCATAACCGGCAGTTCCGGTAAAACAACGGTCAAAGAGATGACTGGAACTATTCTCGCTCAAAATCATGCCGTTCTAAAAACCGAAGGCAATTTCAATAACCTGATCGGTCTGCCTCTGACCATTTTCAGACTTAAACCCGAGCATGAGATAGCTGTACTGGAAATGGGCATGAACAGACCGGGTGAAATAGCCGCTCTGACAGAAATTGCCGACCCTGACATCGCCTGCATCATCAACGTACAGGAGGCGCACCTGGAAGGACTCGGCGATATCCAGGGCGTGGCAAAAGCCAAAAACGAACTTTTTGCAGGCCTCAAGCCCGGGGCAAAGGCTGCTGTAAACCTGGATGACGAGATCGTCAGTTCTCTTGCCGCAGCCCTGAATCAGGAGAAGATAACCTTCGGCTTTCATCCGCATGCATTTGTGCGTGCGACAAACATTAATAGTCTTGGTGAAAACGGCATGGAGTTTACCCTCCACCTGGGCAAAGAAACCCGACGGATCGCTATCAGGGGGCTGGGCCGGCATAATGTGACGAACAGTCTTGCAGCAGCAGCCATGGCCCACGGGGCAGGCAGCAGTATTGATGAAATTGCCGCTGGACTTGCGGCTTTCAAGCCCTATGACAAACGGGCCCGTGTTGAGGAATTGCCCTCAGGCATAAAGATCCTGAATGACAGCTATAATGCCAACCCGGCCTCAATGCTTGCTGCCCTCAAAACCCTTATGGACCTGAAAAAAGATCACCGGGCTGCGGCAGTTCTGGGCGACATGCTGGAGTTGGGCACTAAAAGTGACGAGGCGCACTCGGCCCTGGGCAGAGCAGTAAAAGAGCTTGGCTTGGACTTTCTGGCCGCTTTCGGCAGCCAGGCGGAAAATATGGTCACAGGTGCAATAAATGCCGGCATGGATCCGGCGGCTGCCAGAGGATTCACCAGCAAAAAAGAGCTGGCGGCCTGGATAGAGGAATTACTGCACGGTCAGATCAAATCCGGCGATTGGATTCTTATCAAAGGTTCCAGAGGCATGCGCATGGAAGAGGTTCTGGAACTTCTGCGCACCGATCAATCCATACTTAAGGCAGTGGGCAACTAAAACAAATGCTATACCACGTCCTATACCCACTAAACTCCCTGTTTGCAGGGTTCAATGTTTTCCGATACATCACTTTCCGGACCATTGGCGCTGCAGTAACTGCTTTTCTTTTCTTTGTTTTAGTTGCCCCTGCCTTTATCCGTTACATCAGGAATCTGCAGCTTGGCCAGGTGGTTAGGGACGACGGTCCGGAAACACACTTAAAGAAAGAAGGCATCCCGACCATGGGCGGTATGCTTATCATCTTTACCATTATCAATACCACCCTTCTCTGGGCTAATCTTACCAACCGTTATATCTGGGTAATACTGGGGGTTACCCTGTGGTTTGGCTCCGTCGGCGCCATTGATGATTTCAGAAAAATCTTCATCAACAACAGCAAGGGCCTGAGCGCCAGGGGTAAATTACTCCTGCAGATAATAGGCGCCCTGCTTTTAGGTTTTATTCTTTACACCCATCCTGATTTTGACGGTCACTTGAGTGTTCCCTTCTTTAAGGGACTGAAGCCAGACCTCGGCTGGTTTTATATTATTTTCGCCCTTCTCGTCATTGTCGGTGCATCCAATGCCGTCAACCTCACTGACGGACTTGATGGCCTGGCGGCAGGGCCTATTATCATCAGCGGTTCCGTTTACTTGGTATTTTCATACCTGGCCGGTCATGCGGTTCTGGCAAACTACCTGCAGATACCTTTTGTCCCGGGCGCGGGTGAGTTGGCTGTATACTGCGGTGCCCTTGTCGGCAGTACCCTGGGTTTTCTCTGGTTTAATGCCTATCCGGCCCAGATGTTCATGGGTGATGTAGGTTCATTGGCCATGGGCGGAACTCTTGGCACCATTGCAATTATTACGAAACAGGAAATACTGCTGGCGATTGTCGGCGGCATTTTTGTCATGGAAGCCCTGTCTGTCATTATCCAGGTGGGCTTTTTCAAAATTTCCGGGGGCAAACGGGTATTTCTCATGGCTCCCTTTCATCATCATTTTGAAAAAAAGGGCTGGGCCGAACCAAAGGTTGTGGTGCGCTTCTGGATTATATCCATCATCCTTGGCCTCCTGGCTCTGGCAACCTTAAAACTGAGATAGGACCTGACTCTTCACGTTGATGCCGGCAAGCGATATGATGCGAGTGATGACAAAATCCGACACAGGTCTGCAACTGCAAGACCGGCATGTACTAGTCGTTGGCCTCGGAAAAACCGGCCAGGCCGCTGCCAGATTTTTCCTGCATCATGGCGCCAGAGTCTCTGTGTCTGAATCATCGCCTAGAAGCTCCATACCGCCTGATTTTGTTGAATGGCTTACGGGAAATAATATACCCTGCGAGGCAGGCGGGCACAGTATTGGACTTTTCACCTCAGCTGATCTTATTTTTGTCAGTCCCGGAGTTCCGCTCACCATAGAACCCCTCAATGCCGCCAGACAACAGAATATACCCGTCATAGGGGAACTGGCGGTAGCGGCACATTTCATCCGGACACCTGTAATAGCTGTAACGGGTACCAATGGCAAAACCACTGTAACTACACTCTTGGGTGATATCTTTCAGGCTGGCTCCAAAAAGGTTTTTGTGGGCGGCAACATCGGCACGCCGCTTTTTGCCTACCTTTCAGGAGCACAGGATGCTGATATAGTAGTTGCTGAGATCAGCAGTTTTCAGCTTGACACCGGGGGTTCTGAGCAGGGAATGCCTTTCAAGGCTGCCATCCTGCTGAATATTACCCCGGATCACCTGGAACGCTATACATCCTTTGCCTCCTATGTGGATTCCAAATTCTCAATATTCGCAGCCCAGGGCCCTGAGGATTATGCGATACTCAATGCCGACGATTCCGAGATCATGAACCGCAGGAACCTGTGGCCTGGCTGCCGCAAGTTCTTTTTCGGCGTCCAGCTTGGTGATCTTGCCGGGGCTTCAATTCAGGGCTCTACGGTCCATTTAAAAAACAGCAGTTCCATAACCCTGCCTGATAACATGCATGGCGAGGTCTACGAGTTATCCGCTACCTGTTTGAAAAATCCACCCAACCTGCAAAATGCAGCAGCAGCTATTCTAGGTGCCCGCTTAATGGGCTGTCAGCAGCAGTATATTCACAAGGGCCTTGCCGCCTTCAGTCCCCTTGCGCACCGAATGACACCAGTGGCGGAAATTGGCGGCGTCAGCTATATCGATGACTCAAAAGCCACCAATGTCGGTGCTGTTTATTCCGCCCTTCAGGCTATAGAGCAACCGGTGATCTTAATTGCCGGAGGCAGGGACAAGGGGGGGGATTACTCGGTCCTTACAGAGCTCGTCCGGCAAAAAGTCAAACATATGCTGCTCATAGGCGAAGCAAAAGATACAATGGCCCGCGTCTTTCTGGCCTTTACCCGTGTTGAGATGCTTGATACCCTGCAGGAAGCCGTTGTAAGGGCCGCAAGTCTTGCCGCCCCGGGTGACACGGTTCTGCTTTCGCCTGCCTGTGCAAGTTTTGACATGTTTGTGAGTTATGCTGATCGCGGTGATGTTTTCAGAAAATCCGTTCTGGGGCTGCGCAACCGTCCTGCCCCCAATGTGCAAGGGGCGGCAGTACATTGATATGAGCGACGAAAAAACGCACAATATACGGCTTATTATTACCGGAGGCGGCACCGGCGGCCATCTCTTTCCAGGTATTTCCCTGGCCCAGGCCATGATGCAAACTTACCCCGGCTGCGAGGTGCTCTTTATAGGAACTGAGAGAAAGGTGGATAAAACCGCCCTGTCTGATCTGGGTTTTGCCACCATGACCATTAAAAGCCGGGGCATTAAAGGCAAAAGCCCGGCTGCAAAAATTATGGCCCTGCTGCATCAACCGGCAGCTCTCTTGCAAGCTGCCGGGATCATCCGGAAATTCAAACCGGACCTGGTTTTTGGAGTAGGTGGATATGTCACAGGCCCGGTTGTCCTTGCCGCCCGTCTGATGGGGGTCACGACCTGCATCCACGAACAGAATTCCATACCAGGTCTGTCCAACAGACTGCTGGGCCGCATAGTCCACAGGATATTTCTTTCCCTGCCCGGCAGTGAAAAATATTTCCCGGCCAACAAAACTGTCTTAAGCGGTAACCCTGTGCGCAGTTCGATAGTTAAGGCAGCCAAGCAGATGCACCGTGAAAAATACCGGGAACCCTTGACCCTCTTGATTCTGGGCGGCAGCCAGGGAGCACGGCGCTTGAACAGTCTCATGCTTGAGGCAGTTGAAAAATGCCTGACAGGACTCAGCCCGAGGCCCAATATTATTCACCAGACTGGTGAGCATGACGAATCCCATGTCCGGGAGAAATATACCGAGTTGGGACTCAATGCCAGGGTACAGGCTTTTTTCATGGACATGGCAGAGGTATATTCCCAGGCCGACCTGGTTGTTTCCCGGGCAGGTGCCACGACCCTTGCAGAGCTCACTGTTTTTCACAAGCCTGTGATCCTTGTGCCGTTCCCCTACGCTGCTGACAATCACCAGGAAATAAACGGCCGTTATCTTGTCGAAGCAGGCTGCGGCCTTATGTTCAAGCAGTCTGAGCTGAATGGCGAAAAACTCGGCAAGGCAATAAAACGGCTTCTGACCAATACAAAACACCTGGCTGCAATGGCTGAAAATTCAGGCAAAATTGCTAAACCCGAAGCTACGGGAACCATTGTCAGCGGCTGCATGGAACTTTTAAAAGGCAGACTGGAAGAGGATACCGGAAAAATCTTGGCTTTCTGAAAGCACAGGAAAGCATAAATGGACTGCAATGTACAGTAAAAGCAAACACATACATTTTGTGGGTATAGGCGGTATCGGCATGAGTGGTATCGCTGAGCTGTTACTGAATCTTGGCTACAGGATCAGCGGCTCTGACCTGCAGGAAACGGATATAACTCGACGTCTTGCGTCTCTTGGCGGCATTGTGCACATAGGCCATGATGCTTCCTGGATAAGCGGCGCTGATGTTGTGGTCACCTCCTCCGCTATTGCTCCTGACAACCCTGAAGTACAAGCCGCTGTAAATTCTCTAATCCCGGTCATCCCCAGGGCTGAAATGCTGGCCGAACTTATGCGTCTCAGCAAATTTGGCATTGCCATTGCCGGAAGTCATGGCAAGACAACTACCACATCCATGGTGGCCTGGCTGCTTGCCGAGGCAGGGCTTGATCCAACCGTGGTCATCGGAGGCAAGGTAAACTGTCTGGGTGGCAGCAATGCCAAACTGGGCCAGGGAGACTTTCTTGTGGCAGAGGCTGATGAATCGGACGGGTCATTTTTGAAACTTTCCCCGGTTATGGAGGTTGTCACCAACATTGACCTCGAACACCTGGACTATTACAGCTCCATTGAACAGATAAAAGGGGAGTTTCTCAATTTTATCAATAAAATTCCATTCTACGGCGCGGTCATCCTCTGCCTGGATGATCCGCATGTAGCCTCTATCCTGCCAGAGATAAGGAAAAGATTCTTGACTTATGGCCTGACCAGCCAGGCAAATATCTATGCCAAAGGAATTACCACCTCAGGTCTCAGTACCCGCTTTGAAATCTGCCGCGAGAGTGAAATCCTTGGCGAAATCACACTCGCTTTGGCCGGAACCCATAATGTATACAATGCGTTAGCCGCCGTCACTGTAGGGTTGGAGTTGGCTATCCCGTTTGCAACTATTGCTGCTGCTTTACAGAGTTTTTCGGGGGTGCAGCGGAGATTGCAGATTAAAGGAGAAAGGAGAGACATTACGGTTGTCGATGATTATGGACATCATCCGACTGAAATCCGGGCAACCCTCTCCGCCCTACGTGACGCGTGGCCTGAACGACGACTTGTAGTTCTATTTCAGCCGCATCGTTATTCAAGAACCAAGGCTTTGGCCGAAGAGTTCTATACTGCCTTTCACGAGGCAGACATCCTTCTTTTAACAGAGATATACGGCGCCAGCGAGACTCCCATACCCGGAGTAACCGCGGAGGCTCTGTTGAACGGCATAAAGCAGCATGGTCACAGGCATGCATTCTTTGAGCAGGATTTTGACACACTCCTAGGCAGGACCATGGACATTATTGCCCCTGGTGACGTGGTCCTGTCGTTGGGGGCCGGAAACATCTGGCAGGCAGGAGAAAAGTTGCTGGAAATGCTTGAGGACTGAAAAACAGGTTGATCAGGATCGAATAATGGCAGAACTTAACTCACATGCGAAGGATCTTTCCCGCTTCTGGAAGGGCAGAATCCTGTGGGACATTCCCATGGCGCAATTCTCGACCCTCAAAGTCGGAGGACCTGCAGAGGCTGTTATTAAGGTGTCGACCATAGCCGATCTTAAAAGACTGGTACAGTGGCTTAAAGAGCATGATGTTGGATGGTGGATTCTTGGCAAAGGCAGCAATATCCTGGTACCGGACAGCGGACTTGCCGGAGTCATCATTGGGCTGGAAGGTGAATTGAGTTCCATAGAAAAAACTACGGCATCACCTTCTGATTCTGCAGAAGAAAAAGTATTCATCCGCGCCGGCGGCGGCTGTTTGCTGGCAAAGGTCGTGCATTATTGCTCGTCACAGGGCTTATCAGGCTTGGAATTCGGTGTTGGCATCCCGGGAAGTATCGGCGGGGCAATTATCATGAATGCCGGGGCCTGGGGGCACGAGATCGGCAGCCTGGTTCATGCCGTCATGCTTATGGACAGCAACGGCGGAGTTTTCTCGGAACCGGGGAAAAATCTGGGCTTTTCCTACAGAAAGTGGTCAATGCCGCCGGAGACTATTCTGCTTTCGGCAACATTTATTCTGACTCCAGGCAGCAAGGACGATATTAAGGCTAGATGCAGAAAATATCAGGAATTGCGCCGGCAAAATCAACCGGTCAATGAACCGAGTGCCGGCTCCTTTTTTAAAAATCCTCCGGCAGACTCTGCCGGGCGTTTAATAGAAGAGGCGGGACTTAAGGGCTTTTCAGTCGGTGGTGCAAAAATCTCCGAGAAACATGCCAATTTCATTGTGAATACCGGCCGGGCTTCCGCCACGGATATTCTAAATCTCATGCAGGTTGTCCAGCAGGAGGTTTACAAGCGCTTTGGCGTCAGACTCGAGCCCGAGGTCCATATTCTGGGAGGAAAGTAAAACAATGAATATGCCACATGCTGCAAACATTGAAATAAAATCAGTAAAAAACCATAAAAGACCTGGACATACTTTCCGTCAGCGCCACAAACTGCTTATCCGGATCCTGATTCTTCTCGTCTTGTTCCTGGGTCTTGGATTTACTGCCAACCATGTCTATCACAGGTTATGCCAATGTGATTTTTTCCAAATAACCGCTGTCAGGATCGAGGGCAACCGCATGACCAGCAAAGAGCAGATTGCCGCCCTGAGCCGAGTGGATATCCATTCCAATCTTCTGGCCATCAATGTAATCCAGGTTCAGTCATTACTTGAAAGTCATCCATGGATTGCCAAGGCAGAAGTTGTCCGGGACTGGCCAAACAGACTGCTGATCAACCTGAGGGAAAAAAATCCGGTCGCTCTGTTGAGTCGAGACACGGGCCTGTTTTACCTTGACGGCAGAGGCCAGATTATTGCAGCGGCAAAAGCTTCGCAGGATCTTGATTTTCCAGTCATTACAGGTCTTGAAAACTTTCCTTTCGGTATGTCACAAACACCTCAAACTCCCGAATCCCTCCAGGATATTTTCGATTTACTGCAGCTAGCCAATAGAAATAATCCCATATTGCCCCAACAGAATATCTCCGAGATTCACATTGCTGAGAAAGGGGAACTCATCCTCTACCTGCTTGACAGACCATTCCCGATTTATCTTGGAACGGGTGGCAAGATCTCAACACGTTATTACCGACTGGTAAAGGTCTTGAAAGATCTCTATAAAACCAAGGAATTTTCTGAAGTTTCTTATATCCGCCTGGATTATCAGATGGATACCGTTTTGGTAGGCAAACATGATGGACAAACCTGAAAAGTCTCACGGACGGGAAAGAG
>Ga0111148_1102_pt1 | contig 12782 bp, 10 predicted proteins | sample DeeMarSeWOR28_12_FD_80359 | JGI IMG/M metagenome (GOLD analysis project Ga0111148, IMG submission 80359) | Desulfobacterales bacterium SG8_35 | reverse complement strand
GAGCGAATGTGATAAGTTCTGTCCCTTACGTCAGAAGCTCCCCCAGCTTGCTGCAGGGAGCTTCAAAAGTCGCTAACGCTCCGCCGAGTCGCTATTCCATTCTTTATTTCTCTGCTCGGCTGCGTGAAATGGCCTCAATAACAAATGACTCTTTATTAGGTCAACTTATATTCACCGATATATATCATACCTGAAAAATTAAAATTTTTCTTCAAGATCAAGGAGTAAGTTTTTTTAAAGCGCAGTGAACTTATGGTTCATGAGCATTTAAAAAAAATGAAACGACACAGATATTGGTGAAAAAGGCTATTTTTCATGATTGTCGATGGCCTGGTTGGCTAACTCATCGGCCCTACTATTCTTCTCCCGCCGCACATGGATTATGCTGAAGGAGGCAAAGCCGGACAGCCTTTGCATGGTTTGCTGAAAAAGGGGTATCAGGTTCGGGTGTTTCACCCTGTATTCACCCCGGATCTGCTTTACGATTAGTTCTGAATCAAGATGGATTTTTATCCTGCCCCTGCCAAATTCTATACACTTGGCAAGGCCCAGCAGCAGGGCCCTGTATTCCGCCTCGTTATTGGTACATTGCCCCAGGTATTCTCCTGTGCCGACAAGTTCATTGCCCTGCGCATCAAGTATTGCAATACCTGCCCCCGCCTCACCGGGATTACCCCTGGAAGCTCCGTCAGTGTATAAATGCAATGTTTCCCCCTTTAACCTGTTGTGCCATGCCTTTTCCTTCTCCTGCCAAAGGGTCGCCTGGGGAGGCGGCTTGGATTGCACTTCTTGTTTGGGGGCCAGTATTCCAACAGCTGCCTGCAAAATCTTTCTGACCTCTGCGGGCTCCATATCCTGGAAGTAATCCTGCAAGGCCTCGTCAGGCAATTTTTCACCCAGGATGCGGAGAATTTCTCCAGCCTGCCGCATTACACCAGTGCCTGCCCGGCGGGGACTCACTCCTGCTCGCTCTCTGGCTGATGATACAGGATGCGCTGGCAGGTGGGACAGTTGAGTATTTTGTCCCCCTTCAAAATATCATTGAAATGCTGAGGGGGGATGCTCATAAAACACCCCTGGCAAATACCGTTGACAACACCGACAACTGCCTTGCCGTTTCGTCTGGTGCGCAGCATGTCATATTTTCGGAGGGCATTCGTCTTGATACCTTTGGCCATGGCATCACGCTTGACAACTATCTTGGCCTTTTTGCCTTCAATTTCTCCCGCATGCTTTTTGGCTTGAGCACTTTCCGTGCTGAGAGCCTTTTTTTCCTCCTCAATCAGGCTTTCCTGCTCCGCCATAATTTTAGCATCGGCTTCACTGGCTTCCATTATCCTGACAACTTCCTCTTCCTTCTCTTTAATGCTTTTCTTGCCATCTTCAATCTCTTTGAGCAGGCTCTGATATTCCCGGTTTGTCTGGACCTGCATCATCTTGGACTGACGTTCCTTGATCCGGCTCAGCTCATCTGCAAGTTCAGTTTCAAGCTCTTTCCGCTGCGCTTCCGCTGCCTCAATCTTCTCTTTCAACTCCTCAATAGTTGCCTGGCGATCATTAAAGGCCTTCTCCCTCTTGGTGAGCGCAGCCTGCTCGGCGTTAATTTCAGCATCAAGTTTGGCTATTTCCAGATCAATTACCTGCAGTTCGGTCAACTGCTTAATCTCTTCATTCAATTGGTTGTCTCCTTGGTTGATAGCGTCATGTAATGACTCGTTTTGTATACTTGTATAAATATAATAAGCTTAAGTTCAGCACTCTGATGATTTTCGGGCTCCATGCCCCTGCATTTCATATCTCAAGATTCCGGCTGGTGATAGACAAAAGGGTTTTGCTGTTTTGCTGAAGACACGACAGGGATGTTGATATCCTTTTCTGTGAAAATATCCCGCAAAAGTTCAACCAGCGATTCCACCACTGGATTTTCCGTGGCAAAATGACCGGCATCTATAATGCAGAAACCTGCGGCTTCTGCCCACCTGGCAGTACTGTGCTTTACTTCACCGGTAACATACACCTGGGCTCCGCTGGCATATGCCGCTGCTGCCAGATCGGAACCGCTGCCCCCGCATACTGCCACAGTGATTATTTCCTCAGGCAGCCGCCCCGCAACACGCAGAACAGGCAGCTTGAAAAAATCGCATAAATACCCGATAAATGCATCGGAGCTTAAAGGGTCGGCAAGACGGCCAATACGGCCGAACCCTATAGCTGCGCTTGCCTCCATATCGTTTCCAGCCGGGACAATGGGCCGGGTATCCTGCATGCCAAGACTGTTGGCCAGAACATCATTGACTCCCCCAACCGCTTGGTCCAGGTTGGTGTGAAAGCCAATTACAGAAATTTCATGGGCCAGCGCCCGGCGTAAAAACCTGCCCATGGGCTGATCTGTATATATTGTTTTCAGGGGCTGGAATATCAGGGGATGATGGGTGATAATGCAATCAGCCCCGATTTCCTCTGCTTCTGCCAGGACCTCTTCTGTCGGGTCGAGTGCGACCAGGACACCCTTTACCGCCTGGCTTGGTGCACCCAGCATCAAGCCCACATTGTCCCATTGTTCCGCCAGGCCAAATGCGGCGATATCGTTGAGAGACTCAAGCAGGTCTTTTACTGTCATTTTTCCCTTCATGCCTTGAAAACATGCGGTCCAATTCCATAAAGAAAAAAGGCACACCTCTTGTTCAGGTGCACCTTTTCATTCGATCCAGAGAGTTTTCTTGCGGCTGCCCCTCGGAGAATCAACCTCCAAGGCCATTCCTTCAGGCGAAAGAACCTGGAAACCCCAATATTATTACAAACCAGCCGCCATTTCATTTTGTCTAACTGCAATAGGCTCAGAAACTGCATACTGACACCCGGCAGGGCAATGCATACAATCAAAAGCTCAGATAATTAACATCCAGATGGGCTGCCAAGCTGGTGGGTGGACTCGAACCAGGGACCGACCGGTTATGAGCCGGTGGCTCTAGCCAACTGAGCTATAGGCCCATCCCAAAAAACCAAATTTGTTTTATTACCCCGGTGTGCTAATTTTGTCAACCGCTAAATCGTTGAGCGTTGAACAGGACCTGCTGAGCATAATCGCAATTTGCTATAAAGCGGTTTCCCTTGACCGGCGCCATGCTTTCATATAAGTTTTGCTCTGTTCGCAAAAAGGATTTTCCCTCTTTATAATAATGAATTTATTTAAAAATCACAGGTTACAGCCTTGATCTACAGCAACCTTCTCTATCTCATCACGGTCATTATCATCTTCTCTACCGGAAGTATTCCCGATGAACCGCAAATCCCTTTTGCGGCAGCCTTCGTTGTTTTCATGGTCAAAGGTGCGGCATTTCATTACCTGGTGCATCATGCCCATGCAGGAGGCAGGGTCTCCAATGACAAGGACTATTTTGCCACTGAGCAGAAATTTTCAGTTCTAGCTGTTTTCATTTTTGCCATCGATGTCTACGTTCTTGACATCAAGTACTACCTATCCTTTTTATCTCTCAGGGGAAATTTGCCTGCACTTCTTAGTCTTGCCGGCATATCGTTGTTTTTTTTCTATCTGTCATTATTGTGGCTGGCAGCCAGAAAGAATTACGGGAAAATTTTTGGCCGCCGTTATTCTGCCCGGGAATTTGTCATCAGCAATATCAAGCTCAACCTTCCCATTATACTGCCCTGGCTTATTATAAACTTTCTTGCCGATTTCCTTAAAATCCTGCCCTTTCCCCTGTCAAGAATGCTTGCCTCCTCTGCATGGGGAGAAACCGTCCTTTTTCTGCTTTTCTTTATGCTCCTGGCCGTCATTTTCCCTGCCCTTATAAAGAATCTCTGGGATTGCAGGCCCATGCCGGCAGGTCCTGCCCGGGACCATATGGAGAAATTCTGCCGGCAGCAAAACTTCAAATACTCCGACATCATGCTGTGGCCCCTGTATGAAGGGAAAATGCTGACAGCGGGGGTCATGGGTGTTTCAAAGAAATACAGGTATGTCCTCATCACGCCGGCTTTACTGGAGGCCCTTTCACCCTATGAAATCGAAGCTGTCCTGGCCCACGAGATCGGCCATGTCAAGAAATACCATCTTCAGCTTTACCTTGCACTTTTCCTGGGCTTCGGGCTTGTAGCCGGCCTGATTACCAGCCCGCTGCTCTACCAGCTCCTGAACTCAAATATTTTTTACCAGGTTATAAATTTTGCCGGGATAGACCCGGAAGCAGCCCTGGCTTTCTCGGGTACGGCCCCCATGTTCATCATAATGCTGGTTTATTTCCGCTATGTGTTCGGTTTTTTCATGCGCAATTTTGAGCGCCAGGCAGACCTGGCAGTATTCAAGGCGCTGGGTGACAGCACGCCCCTGATAACTTCACTGGAAAAAATCAGCTGGCTGAGCGGCAATATACGGGACAAGCCGAGCTGGCATCATTTCGGTATCGGGCAGCGTGTTGATTTCCTGGAAAAATGCAGCCGGGATAGATCATTGATTGGCCGTCATGACCGCAAAGTATACGGCAGCCTTATCCTCTTTATCGCTCTACTGGTATTCAGCGCCTCACTCTTCTGGAATATGGACATGAAGCTTGATGCTACTGCAAATATCAAGTTTGTTGAGTCTGTGCTGCAGCAAAGAGCACAGCGGGAACCGGATAAGGCCATCTGGCAGCGGCTGCTCGGTGACCTCAAGCAGGAACTGGGCCGGGACGCGGAGGCGCTGGCTGCCTATGAGAAGTCCCGGGCCCTCGAACCCGGCAATCCCGAGACCATGAACAATATTGCCTGGCTGCTTATTACTGCCAATGATCCGGAAGTGCTTGATGCTGAAAGGGCATTAAACCTGGCAAAACAGGCTGCTGCCTTAAGGCCGACAGCAAGCTTTATTCTTGATACCCTGGCCGCAGCTTACTGGGCCAATAACCTGATCGATGAAGCCCTGGACGCTGAAAGAGCAGCCATTAAGTATGATCCTGGCAACCGGCCTTTTTACAGGCGCCAGATGGATTTTTATCTCAACAACACCTGGCCGGCAGACCTGAAAGCCTGGACCAGCCAGCAATAAAAATATGAATATGAAGCATATCCTGCTGACCAATGATGACGGAATCCATGCCCCCGGCCTTGAGATACTCTTCAAATACTGCCGGAAATTGGGCAAAACGGTCATTATCGCTCCGGAGCAAGACAACAGTGCTGCAAGCCATTCTTTGACCATGGACCGGCCGCTGCGTCTGAGGGAGGTTGATGAAAATGTTTACACCATCAATGGGACGCCCACAGACTGTGTCACCATCGGCATCGGGAAAATTCTGCCGCAAAAACCCGACCTGGTCATTTCCGGCATAAACCCGGGGCCCAATCTCGGCGATGACATAAGCTATTCCGGTACTGTATCAGCCGCTATTGAGTCCACCATGCTGGGCATACCCTCTATTGCCGTATCCCTGGCAGCAGAGTCCGACCCCTTGCATTTTGAAACCGCAGCGGCTTTTACCGTCAGACTGGCACAATTAATTCTTGTAAAGGGCCTTCCCAGGGATACCCTGCTTAATGTCAACGTTCCCAATACACCGCCTGACAGGGTCGCAGGGATTGCATTTACCAGGCGGGGGAGACGGCTTTATGACGATGCCATCAAGGAAACCCGCGACCCCTGGGGCCGCAAACATTACTGGATTGGCGGCGGCACCCCTTCATTTGATGCGGGCGAAGATACGGATTCAGCTGCCATAAGTGTAAACAAAATTTCCATTACCCCTATGCATCTGGATCCTACCAACTACGAAGCCCTTACGTTCCTGCAAAATGAGTGGCCTGATCTGTTCACATAAAAAAGGGGCAGATTTTAAATCTGCCCCCAAGTGTATATAACTTATATTGGTTGCTGCTATTTTGTAAACAGGACTTCCACCCGCCGGTTCAGTTCCCTGCCTTTCTCGGTATTGTTGTCGGCAGCAGGCCTGGTTTCGCCAAAGCCTTTCATGGCCAGCCGACTCCTGGCAACTCCCTGGGAGACCAGGTACTTGACAACAGCAGTTGCCCGCCTTTCTGAAAGCTGCCGGTTATATTCCTCAGTGCCGATCCAGCATGTATGGCCGTGGATCTCTGCCTTGAGGTCAGGATGTTTTTTGAAGACCTCCACCCAGCGTTTCAGCTCGAGATACGACTCGGGCCGCAGCGAAGACTTGTCAAAATCAAAGAAAATGTTGTCCATTTTCAGAGTAATCTGCTCTTTGACCAGCGTACCCAAAGGGTAGAGCACAATATCATGCCTGTATTCGGTATAGGTCTTTATATCAGTGAAATCAAGGCTTGCAGAGGCTCCCATGTATCCCTCTTTTTCAGCTGAGTATCCGTACTTATGGCCTGCGGGCAGAACAATTACATACTCTCCGGAATCCGGGTCGCTTTTGGCAATACCGGCCGACTTGTTCAGAGTCAGGTCATTCCAGACAATCGCTGCTTCCAGGGGCTTTTTGTCAGGATCCATCACCATGCCTGAAACCGCAACTACGGCCTCAGGCCGGGCAGCAGTAGGCAGTTCCGTGGTGAAAATATCACTGGGCCCGCAACCTGTCCCGGATGAGACGATATCGCCCTCCCAGCATGCCGATTTCTTCTCCGCAGTAGCATAATAGGCCAGGTCGCCGGCCGTTGTTATCTGAAAGCCCCAGTCGTTGTATGGTCCGTTTATTTCCTTGCCAAGATTCACTGGCTCACTCCATTCGGTCCAGGAAGATTCGCTTTTGCGTGTGGCCACAAAAACATCCAGGCCGCCAAGTCCGTAATGCCCTGATGAGCTGAAATACAGAGTTTTGCCATCCGGGTGCAGGAAAGGCGAGTACTCTGCATGGGGAGTATTTATTGTTGGACCGAGATTGATGAGCCTGCCTTCTCCGGCAGGTGTTTCAACATATACATATATATCCGTATTGCCGGCATAGCTGCCATGGTACAGGGTCTCTTTGGGCTTGAAAGGGGCCGTGCCGCCCGGTCTGTCCGAAACAAAGAGTATGGATCTGCCGTCAGCAGGCAGCATGGCATCGGAGTCAAAATGTTCAGAGTTGACCGGGGCGGGATAATGCTTTATTGCCGACCAGCATTGCTTGCCTTTTTCTGCATAAAAGATGTCACCGCGCCCGAACGAACCGGGATAGTTGCCCATGAGGGTCATCTTGTTGTTGTCGGCAGAGATGCCCAGCATCATTTCATGGCTGGGCGTTGAAATCGGGGGCCCCACATTATCGGCTGTCTGCCAGGTGCGGCGCTGCCTGGTTGTATAATAAATATCCTCGCCGCCGGCATCTTCGCCCCTGTTGCGCGTAAAGTAAAGGGTCTTGTTGTCGGCAGAGATAATCGGCCTGAATTCAGATCCCCTGGTGTTGACCCCGGAGCCAAGCCTTGACTTTTCCAGGTTTTCTTCCGGAGCTGCAAGCAAACTGATTATTTTGTCGAATCGTTCTGCCATGCCAGGGAAGACGGCCTTGTACTTTTGATAGGTTGCCGCAGCAGATTCCCAGTCCTTATCGTTGATATGAGCGGCCGCCAACCTCTGCACTGCAATAAAAGCCAATTCGCAGGGGCTGTTATCAGCGATGAACTGCTCAAAGTCCTGGACTGTCACGGCCTGCTGCAGCAGCATCTCGCGTTCTTCACATGTAGCGGCTGCAACAACAAGTTGGGGGATTAGTGCAAACAAGAATATCAAGGCCCCAAAAACCAGCTTCCGGCCTGTCATCATCTTTGCATTCATCGAGATCCTCCTCTTATTTACTCTTGGCAGACAACTAACTCGGTTCGAATACATACTAACAAGTTAATTATCCTATAATTTTTTAATTTTCCGGTCAACAGGATAGTTTGCAGATTCCTTTAAATATTAATGAATTTTGCTCTTTTATCTTATCTTCTTCTTTTTCATGCCATGCCGACCTTGTAAAGATCAACGCAGCAGTTGACATGCAAGCTCCAAGCCAGAACATGACAAATTTTAAGCTGTTTTTTTTCAAAAAACCTGTAATAAAAATATATCTAATGCCCGATCGTCTATGTTGCCAACTTCTACCGAGGTGAAACAATGCCCCTGCTCGGCGCCCATATGTCCATTGAAGGCGGCCTGCACAAGGCCTTTGAGCGCATCAGTCTTGTCAGGGGCGAGTCCCTGCAGATCTTTTCCAAAAACCAGCGGCAGTGGCGGGCACCTGCCCTGAGTTCTTCCGAGGTCAAACAGTTCAGCAAGGCTTGGGAGCAGTGGGGCAAAGGACCTGTGGCCGTTCATGACTCCTATCTCATCAACCTGGCAAATCCCGATGCCAAAAAGGCCAACCGGGCTGTTGCAGCCTTTGCCGATGAGATCAGCCGGGCCGGCCGTCTGGGCATCCCGTACCTTATCATGCACCCCGGCTCCCACGTCGGTGCAGGAGTGGAAAGAGGGCTTGCCGGGCTCACTGCAAATCTTGACAGGGCCCTTGAACAGGCTGAAGACGCAGCATCGGTCATGGTTCTGCTGGAGACCACCGCAGGCCAGGGCACGGGTTTGGGCTCCTCCTTTGAGGAGCTGGCCCATGTCATCACTCATTCCAGTTATAGTAAGCGTCTGGGAGTCTGCTTTGACACCTGCCATGCCTTTGCCGCCGGCTATAATATCAGCACAAAGGCCGGCTACGAAAAAACCTTTGCAGCCTTTGATGCGATAATAGGCATCGAACGGCTCAAATTCTTTCACCTTAATGACTCAAAAAGGGAGCTTGGTTCCAGGGTTGACCGCCATGAGCATATCGGCAAAGGGGAGATAGGCCTGAAAGGTTTCAGGCTGCTCATGAACGACCCCCGCTTTGCCCATCATCCCATGGTGCTGGAAACACCAAAGGGAAAGGACCTTAAGGAAGACATTGCAAACCTGAAGCTCTTAAGAAGTTTGCTTAAGTAAGTTTTCTTTTATTTAGGGGCTTAAGAGCTTGGAAGAGGTGTAAAAGTTGGCAGTATGCAGTTGGCAGAAAAAAACAAGCTGAACACTGACTGCTGACTGCTTATTTTCTCTTTAACCTACCCTGGCCGCCAACACCAATTGCCTTACAAAATCAAGCAGGAAAGCCCGGCCGAGCAGAAAAAGGACGATGCACACCACGGCGGCTGCAGGTACGGTAACCAACCAGGACTTGAATATCTTTTTGGCGATGCGGCTGTCAATACCTGCCAGACCGCGCGCCAGGCCGATGCCCATGATAGCGCCCACCAGGGTATGAGTTGTTGACACCGGCAGTTTCATGCGGGTGCAGATAAGCACGGTGGCGGTTGCGGCAATATCAGCAGCAACTCCGCGGGTAGGGGTTATTTCTGTTATCTTGGTGCCTACAGTTGCCATGACCCGGTAGCCATAGGTGGAAAGGCCGATCACGATACCGGCGCCGCCCAGCACCAGGATCCAGAGGGGAACCGCTACTTTCATCTCCACGGTGCCGGTCTTGAGAATGTTTGCCACAGCAGCAAGCGGCCCTACCGAATTTGCCACGTCATTGGCGCCATGGGCAAAGGCCACGGCACAGGAGCTGATTATTACCAGCGGCACGTAGACCTCTTCAACCAGCTCGAGCTGTTGGGCAAGCGGCAGGATTTCCTTGCCGGCCAGTTTTTTCACGACATAGAGTCTCGAAATGATGGTTGAAATGACACTTACACAAAAAGCGATGAGCAGGCTATGGGTATCCGTCATCCACTCAACGCCTTTCAGGACATGCTTCAATCCCTTGAATATCGTGGCCAGGGTCACAACCATGGCCAGAAAAAATACAATATACGGCGTTATTTTGATGGCAGCCCTTGCCGGCTTTTCGTGTCCCAGAATAAGCCGGCTGATGATCTTAAAGATAATAAATGCCATGAGGCCGCCGGCAAAGGGCGAGATGAACCAGCTGGCCACGATCTGCCCCATCTTGCCCCAGTGGACAGAACCAATGCCGGCTGCTACAATGCCGAAACCGGCAATCGAACCTACAATCGAATGGGTGGTTGAAACAGGCATGCCGGTCCAGGTGGCTAAATTGAGCCAGATGGCGGCAGACAGCAGGGCGGCAGACATGCCGATGACCAGAAGTGCTGCCGGTTCACCTTCAAGCATACCCGGCATCGCGGCCAGGGCCCCAGGATCAACAATGCCCTTGCGGATCGTGTCAGTTACATGGGAGCCGACCAGGACCGCACCTGCAAACTCACAGATACCTGCGGCAATGACAGCCTGCTTCACGGACAGGGCACCTGAACCGACGGCATCGGCCATGGAGTTGGCAACGTCGTTGGCACCTATGTTCCAGGCCATGTAAAGCCCGAGCAGGGCCATTACGGCAAGTATTAATATATCCATGAAATCAGTGGTACGGGTCTGATGGAGCTATTTGAGAATCATGGTTCTGAGCATATCACCGGCATTTTCCGCTTCATTGGCAATGGCCCCAAGCGTCAGAATCATTTTTTCATAGAATATGATGGTTATGGGATCGAGTTGTTTTTCCAGGGCATAGACATCTTTACTCAGGCTGCGGGCCATGCGGTCTGCCTTCCATTCCTCTTCATTAAGCCCCTTGAGCAGGCTAAGGACCACCTTGGCCTCTGCGCCGCTGAAAGACGCCTCGGCAAGATTGTTCAACTCCACGGCCGCGGTGAGCAGGGTGCCGGTCACCTGGAATATCTGGTCAACAAAGTCAAAGAACTTATCCATGATATCAGGATGCAGTTTCGTCTTGCGCAGGGTCAGAATTACCGCGAAATCCTCGGCCTTGTCAGCGATATTATCCTGGCTGCTGATAAAGCCTTCCAGGTCAACCCGGTCAACCGGCATGAAATAGCGCCGGGGTAAATGATCACGCACGTTATGCTTGATGGTGTCCGCCTCATACTCCAGTTTGGAAATCTGATCCTGCAGCCGGCGGATCTCTTCATAGTTCTCGTTGACCAGGGCCTCCATCAGCGGCCGGATCATTTCCACACATTCATGCACTTTCTTGGTATGCTCCACCAGCGGACCGAAAGGGGACTTACCGAATAACTCCTGGATGATATTCATCTATTGCTCCTGAAATTTAAAAAAACTTTGAGAAATCATGGCATTACAGCCATACAGATGAAAAAATATTTTTGCGCATAAGGCTTAACGGAAAACTAACAAAAAACTAACCTTACGGGCAATAAAATAATGAAATCCGATCTTAGTGCTTCTGTATCAGTATGGGGCTGAGATGGTCATTATCGTTAATCTGTATCAGCAAAGGCGGAATTGAAAAAGATTTACCGCCAGAATCAACGTATCACTCCTTGAAAACTTCAGGGGTATGCCGCACTATCTCCGCGTCAACCAGATAAATGACATCTTCGGCTATGTTGCAGGCATGGTCGGCGATTCTTTCAAAGTGGCGCCCTGCCGAAACCGCATGCAGCATGCAGTTGATGTCTTCCGGATTTTTAATCAGCATATCTTTCACCCTGGCATACATTTCCCTGTTGTATTCATCCACCTGATCATCCTCCGCCCGGATCTTGTGGGCCAGATGCACATCCATATGCACAAGGGCATCAATACTTCTGGTGAGCATGGACTCGACTATTGTTGCCATGCCCTTGACGTCATAGGGGATCTCAAACTCCTTAAACTTACAGAGAAAGGCGGCCCTTTCCGCAATATTGACAGCAATGTCCCCCACCCTCTCCAGTTCATTGTTGATTTTAAGGACCGCAATGATAAAGCGCAGGTCTATGGCAACCGGCTGATAGAGGGCGAGTATCTTCAGGCAGTGTTCCTCAATGTCAACTTCCATTTTGTCAATCTGCCTATCGCCCTGGACTACTTCATTCACCAGTCTTTCGTCGCGGTTGATAATGGCCAGCGAGGATTTATAGACCCTGTCCTCGATCTCGCTCCCCATGGTAATGATCTTGTTCTTCAGGCTGTCTATATCTTTCTGGAGGTGTTTCTGCATGGCTTTTATCCCTGAATTCGTTGGAGTAAAATGATAAATATTCCTAATCGCTGCATGTAATCAGATTATAATTAACGCCACCCTTTCATTTCAATCAAGACTAGAATTACAACTATAGCATAGTCACCGGAAAAGACTATAAATCTCTAAAATTTTAGGGAACCTTTTCAGGTTCTGCTATTCACAAAAGATCTAAATTGGGGGCAGAAATATCGAAAATGTACTTCCCTTACCAGGCTCACTTTGCACCACAACCTTTCCCCCGTGGGCCTGGGCAATGTGTTTAACAATAGCGAGACCCAGACCGGTTCCGCCCGAAGCCCTGCTTCTTCCCTTGTCAACAACATAGAATCTCTCAAAAAGCCTGTCTAAATGCTCTGGTGCAACACCAATACCCCTGTCTTTAACAGTAATAATGACATTCTCTGCCGTAGTTTCCGCACTAATTTGAACTGCGCTTTCCGGTCTGCTGTATTGCAGGGCATTATCCAGCAAATTTATAACAGCCTGCTCCAGCATGGGGCCATTAATCCTGGCATTCACCCCCTCCGGACAATTAAGGCTTATAGGTATACCCTTATCTGCAGCCTTTACAGAACATGCTTCTATCGCTCCCTGCAGCACTTTCTTTATCGGGCCTTTTTCTAGAACGATCTCCTCCCTGTCGCTTTCCTGCTCAATCTTGGCAAGAGCGAGCAGGTCCTCAACAATAGCATACAGCCTGTTTGTCTGCTTGCTGATTATTTCCAGAAAATCCTGGACATGCTGGGAATGTTCACCTGCTTCATCAAGTAATGTTTCCACATATCCCTTGATAGAAGTTATTGG
>Ga0111148_1105_pt1 | contig 13019 bp, 11 predicted proteins | sample DeeMarSeWOR28_12_FD_80359 | JGI IMG/M metagenome (GOLD analysis project Ga0111148, IMG submission 80359) | Desulfobacterales bacterium SG8_35 | reverse complement strand
ATTGACAGCCATCGGCGCCGGACCAAGCACAACGCTCTATTCATACTGCCGGACAAGCTGGCGCGCCGCAATCCACTTCCTCGCTGCTGACGCTGTTCTGGGCTGGCCGGCCAAGATCTATGACGGCGCCTGGATCCAGTGGGGCCGGATGGCCACAAACGATCCTGCTTATGGTGGTTCCCTTTCTCCAACCTCGCCCTGGCGCGCCGACAACGGCATCCACTCCGACGTCATCGTTTACAACAAGCCCGAAATCATGGTTGATATCGACCAGCTGTTTGCCAACTCCTTTGCGCCCCACGCCAACCTGATCAATGTTGAGGATTCTGCAACGGCGGTCGCTGGAGGCGGTTCAGGCGCAGGTGCTGGAGGGTCCGACAAGCCTGATGCTCCGGGCTATAACTAAAACGCTGAGGACGAATTAACCTGAAATAACCTGAAATAATGAGGTGTATTTATGGATAAAATTGGAAAAATTGTTTTAGTCCCCCTGGTGGCTGGGCTGTTCCTGGGCGCTTTCGTGCAGCAGGCCCTTGCCGGGCCGGCAATACGGATGCCCAATAATGTCGGCTGGCTCCAGATAAATTATGAAATGCAGTTATTCGGGCAGTGGCGGGACAACGGTTCCGGCCCTGACGGGACCGACTCGACCACCGATATTTACTTCAGAAGGAACAGGTTGAGCTTCCGGGGCATGATGAACGAAAAATATGGTTTTTACACGGCCTTGGAGTTTCAGGGTGACAGATATATCGGCGCCATAAATACCTGGGAAACCCCGGTTAATGACTTTTTTGTGCTCGATGCCTTTTTCATGGCCAACTATTCCGATGCGTTCAACCTTCGGGCCGGCCTGACCAAGGACCCCCTGGTCCGGGAGCACAATGTGGGCTGTTTTTTCCCCCTCTCTCTTGACCGTTCCCTTTTTGTCTATACCTCGATCCCGAGGGTTTCACGAGACTTTGGCGTGGTTCTCTGGGGCAACTTTATGGACCAGAAGATGCAGTATAAGGTTGCCGCCATGGAGGGCATAGACAGCACCAACCAGGCAGGCAGCACCCTGCGCTATACCGGCCGGGTGCATTACAGCTTCTGGGACCCGGAAAACCTGCCGCTCTACTTCAGCACCTACCTGGGTGAAAAAAAGGTTTTAACCGTTGGCGCCGGCTACCAGTTTGAACTGGATGCCGCCTATGGCAACCAGGCGCTGTCAACCCTGGAAACAGACTACCAGGCCTGGACCGTGGACCTCTTTGCCGAATATCCGACTGAAGCTGCAGGTACCTTTACTTTTGGAGCGGCCTATCTTGATTCTGATTTCGATGACGCTTACTTGAGCGGCGATCCTTCACCGGAAAGCATTGGCATAGACGGCCAGAAAAACGGGTATTATTTCAAGGCCGGCTACCTGCTGCCGAACAAGCTTGGACCCGGGCAGGTACAGTTTTTCGGGCGTTATGAAAACTGGAGCTTCGCCAATCTCGGCGGGGTAGAGGACCAGGAAATCGACTGGTATTCGCTGGGAATCAATTATTACCTGAACGGCCAGGACATGCGCTTAACCTTTGAATATGCTGTAAACGATTTTGACAAGGAGGATCCGGCAGATCCCGCTACAGACGATTTCGATACAGCAACAGTAATGTTCCAGTTCCGCTTCTAGTTTTTTTACTAACCCGCGGATTTAAGTCCTGGCGCCCTTGCAGGCTGACAATATTTGCAGGGCGCCAGGATTTATGTCTTACTTTTATGTATGAAAATCAGACGTAAACCCAAATACTTTCTTTCGTATCTGCTGGCCGGGATTCTTTTCTTTACAGCCAGACCCGGTTTTACCTGAGGGGGCGGCCTGAACCATGCTGGAGTCATGGGTCTTGTCCCGGAAGTAATGATCAGCCCGGAAACGCTGAACAGCTGGCTCATAATGGGCTATGGTGTTGATACCTACGGGTATTACAGGATGGTAGTCCTTGCTGTGGACAGCCCGGAGGGTTACCGCCAGGGTCATGTTCCCGGAGCCTATCTCCTTGAAGAGAGCCCTGCAGATTTATGGTCAACACGATCAAACGGCATCTCTGCCAACTCCTTCCAGGTGGCGACCAGGGCCCAGATGGACGCGTTTATCCGCAGGGCCAACATTGACAGCGATGCGATTATTGTCATTACCGGCAGCAGAATGACCGCTATCAGCCGGGCCTATTTTAATTTCCGCTACTGGGGTTTCCCCCGGCAGCAGCTCAAAGTCTTAAACGGCACCAGTGCTACTTACGCAGCCGCCGGATTTGCCCTGCGAACTGAAGCGCCTCCTGTCCCTGAGCCATGTCAATACAGCGTGTGCAGCACCACGGGGCCTGCGTCTTTTTCTAACGTACGGGCTTCTTTTGCGGATATGCTTTTGGTGGCAGAAGACAATGATGTCGGAACCGTCATTATTGACAGCCGTTCCCCAGAAGAATACTCCGGGAAGCCTGGCAGTACTCTGCTCAACAGGGATAAAAGGGAATATGTCGCCTTTGAGGGGCATATAAGAACTGCTGTCAATATTGACTATCAAACCCTTTTGGTTGGGCAAAGCAACACCAACCAGCTTCTCCCAAAAGAAGACCTGTTGCAGGCCCTGAATAAACACAACCTGGTCGGAAACAATATTTCTTTCGTCTATGGTAAAAACGGGCAGGATGGTTCTGTGCTTTTTCTTGCTCTTGATGCTGCGCTCAATTTGCCGGTGAAGCTGTATGACGGCGGCTGGAGCCAATGGGGGCAGATGGCCGGAAACTCGGCCAAAGGGGGGCCGCTGCAGGAAGATTCACCCTGGAGGACGGACAGTGCAAGCCGCTCCGAATCCATTTCCTATAACAAGCCCCTCGGATTCATTGTTACAACAGGAGGAACTTATAACTCCTACGCAACAAAGGGGGATGCCATCAACAGCTTGGATTTAGAGGTTTGTGGAAAAACAGGAGAGGATATAAAAACAATTCCCATTGCGCCGGGTTATTAACTTAATTTTTTTATACCAGTCAGGAGGCATGCAATTGTCCATGAAAGTTTCTTTTACTGTTCTTACTATAGTTGCCACCGGCTTATTTATCCTGGCTACATCCTGCCAGCAGGCCAATAAAGGGGAAAGCAAATCGAAATGGCAGTTACAATCACCTCCAGGCTCTGCCGCAGGTTATGGCACTACCCCTTTGGAGCCCCTTGATACTGGCACCCCGAAAGAACCTGCATCTACACCTCAAAGCAGAGATAACGGCCATGAAGAGATAATTCCGGCTGCCAGTGCACCGGCATCCCGGCAACCGGCAACAGAGAGTGACCGACCCCATTCTTCCACTCCTGCCTTGAAGATTGAACCACCCCCCTCAGCGGCAGGCTATGGCAGTCCGTTTCCGGACACCGGGAAGCGCAAAGAAACTCCACCTGTTTCCCCGACCAATGCTTCCGGCGCTGGGGAGGCGGGGCCGGCCAAGAAAGAGCCCGCGCCCCGGCAGCCAACCAAAGAGAGTGACGGATCCGGGCCTCCCATTTCTTCCTGGAAGATTGAACCTCCCCCAGCAGCAGCAGGCTATGGCAAGTAGTGCCAAGGTCTCAGCGTTTGAAAATATCATCCCTGGTCTTGAGCCAGAACAGGCTTTTAACCCCCTGCCAGGCGGCAAGAAGGTCGTTTAAACTGCGCAGTGCCAGAAATCGGCGCCAGAGAAACTTCGGCCTGGAGTAAAATTTTTTCAGGGCCAGCTGCCGCAGCTCGGAAATCTGCTCCCGGGTCATGGTATAGGGCACAAAGGCTGCCCCCTGGTAGGTATAATCAGTCAGGTCCTCTGACATGGTGCCGTATTTTTCTATATTATCATAGAGCTCTGTGCCGGGAAACGGCGTGATGGCGTGAAAGTTGGCGATATCAGGATCGAGCTCCAGGGCAAATTCGATTGTTTTCAGGCCATCCTCAAAGGTCTGCCCCGGTATGCCAAAAAGAAAGGGGGTATACACCGTCAATCCCACCTCTTTGGCAGCCTTTACCGCCTTGCGTATCTGGTTCGGCGTAATCCCTTTGCGAATGGCATTCAGGTCCTTCTGCACGCCGCTTTCAGCGCCGAACAGAATAGCCCAGCAGCCGGCATCCCTGAATGCCTGCAGCAGGGGCTTATCCACCTGGTTCACGACCGCAGAGGCGAACCAGGTGAAATCAAGGCCGCGCTTTTTTATTTCCGTGGCAATTGTCATGGCTCTCTTGTAATCAGCTGCAAGAGTATCATCTATAAACTTGATCTCCCTGTAGCCCTGATTCAATACCAGCTCGATCTCTGCCATGACATTTTCCACGGAGCGATAGCGTATGCCGCTTTTACGGTGCTTGTCTATCTGAAAGCAGTAAAGACAGTTCCGGTTGCAGCCCCTGGCGGTCATGATGACGGCAACAGGTTTTCTTTTGTAGGTGGCATCAAGGTCGGTGATTAGAGGGCGGGGTGGATTTTTTTTGATTTCGTGTCCCTGCCGGTAAGCCACCCCTTCAACCCCATGGAGGTCTTTCCCGGAGCCAAGCCTTTGCAGCATTTCAACAACGGTGATCTCGCCTTCGCCTGTGACTGCGGCATCGAGGTCCAAACAGTCCTCAAGGCATTTTTCCTGCAGCGCCACTGGATAGGGGCCGCCAACGGCCAGAAAAACATCGGCCAGGATTGATTTGACGGCTGCTGCCGTCATCTTTGCCTTTTCCCAGCCAAAGGTCGTGGAATAGAGGCCGACAAATTCCGGCTGATACTCCTGAACCTGCCGCATTATCTCATCATGCCCCATAAAGGCGCCATTATAAAAGCGCACCTCATGGCCGGCCTGCTGCAAAGCCGCAGCAACGTACAGTGTACCGAGCGGCTGCCAGTAGTTTATCTGGGAGCCGGCAGTCTTTGAGGAAAAAATATCCTCCGGGGCCCAGGCCGGTATGATGAGAGCACATTTCATGTTTTTGGGGTTATGTAACAAGAAATTTCGCAGAAAATTGTTGTTCTTAATAAATATCGCGGTTTATTTGCGGTCATCAATATTGATAATATATTGAAAAGGTGACAACTCCAAACAAAAAAAGCCAGGAGAGTCCATACAGAGACTCTCCTGGCTGCAATTTCTTCCGGGCCTGAGACTATTTCCAGGCGCCAGGTGTTATTTTATCTGAAAAAAACAGCTGCACCAAACAGGTAAAATATCGCCCTATTTGACAATCAGCACCGGTCGATCTGCGGTATTTGCCACTTCCCTGCTGACACTTCCCATGAAAAGACGGGCCCTGTTGCCCCTGGAACCTATGAGGATCATGCTGACATCCTCATCTTTGGCCGTCTGGACAATTTCCTCTGCCGGAATACCGGTCTTTACCATTGTCCGTATATTGGGCACCGGTGATCTTTCTTCAAGGGCACCTTTATAATAATTCAGTATTTTTTCAGCTTTTTTATCCATGGCTTCCTTGAATTCCGTGCCCTGGACCACATTTGCAAGTGTACTCAGTTCTGCGTCGCCCAGCATCTCATCCATCAAAGAGCGGCCGGCAAATTTTTCGACGAACAGCAGGATGATTTCTTCAGGTGCCATGCATTTGCAGATCTGCGTACATTTAGCAAAAATTTCTTTCGAACTTTTCGTGTCGTCAACTGCGATCAGTATTTTCATCTTCACATCCACCCTTTAGCGGTTAGCAGGAATCCATTAGATATTCACAGTGCCTGATGGTCCCGGTAGTCAAATCTTCTCTTACCGTCCTGGAGGGGCGCCATAACCACCTGATGGCGGAGGGGCGCCATAGCCGCCGGACCTGGGAGGCGGAGCACCGTAGCCACCTGATGGCGGAGGGGCGCCATAGCCACCGGACCTGGGAGGCGGAGCACCGTAGCCACCTGATGGCGGAGGGGCGCCATAGCCGCCGGATCTGGGAGGCGGAGCACCGTAGCCACCTGATGATGGTGGGGCTCCGTAACCACCCGAAGACGGGGGAGCTCCATATCCTCCTGTTGCTGGAGCGGCTCCGTAACCTCCGGAAGCAGGTGCTGCACCATAGCCGCCTGCGGACTTTTCTCCTCCGCCGTAACCGCCCGAAGACTGGCCTTCCTGGCTGTATCCAGCCTTCTCGACTTGAGGTGCCTTACCTGTCTGACTGTAAACGGTTAGAAATCCCAGCATTCCAACCACTATTACTATTATAATTGCCAGAGGTTTATTCATGTGTTGACCTCCTTAAAGCTTTTTATGCTCCTAAAGAAAAAGAGTGGTTATCCTTTTTCGATCATGTAGATGATTTTGCCGCCTTCTTTTTTCTGCTCCAGGATTTCGTGGCCGGCCTGCTCGCACATCTGAATAATGGTCTCGCCTGATGAAGCATTATCAAAAACAAGCTTTAAGGTGTCGCCTTCTTCCATTTTTTCCAGTGATTTCTTGCAATACAGCTGGGGATGGGGACAAACAAATCCACAAACATCCAATTCATAGGTATCATCACCGGTTTTTGTAAATTTCATTTCAGCCATTTGAGTTTTCCTCCAAATTTGTTTCTGTTAGTTCTTGATATTTAAACTTATTTAAAAGTCAGCCATCTCTTTTGCCATCTTCCTTTCTGTCCACCAGTTAAAGAACTTAACACCAAAGAAGGCTCCTGTAACCATGCCAAGACCAAAGAGCCAGCCGCCAGGATCTCCTCCTGCTGACCGGATAAAAAAGGCGCCGATGTTGCAGCCGAGACCGGGACGGGATCCGAACCCCATAAGGGTACCGCCCAAAAGGCCCCAGACGATGAGTTCGCCCTTGGGCGCCTTGAATTTGAACTCGTTGGCAATCAGGGACAGAATCATGGCGCCGAAAATAATGCCGATAGACATCCAGAGGGCAGGGTTGCGCCACAGTTCGGGCAGGCCGTTTACCACGCCGAAAAAGACGTTATGCCGCATGTCAAAGCCTATTTTTTCCAAAATCCAGCCGGCAAACTGTGCTTCCTGGGTGGTGATATACCAATATCCCGGATCAAAAACATTACCGAATATTCCCACATCACCTGTGTGACCCATTTTAGTAAGCAGCTGTCCAAAGTTGGAAACATTGAAGCGCAGCTGCATGCCCTTCATGACAAATATATGGAGTCCGGCCGTGATGCCGATCAATACACCCATCAGGGTCGTGCGCTTTGAAGCCAGGATCATGTCCCAAACCCCGCTTAAATGGACACCCAGTCCTGATTCGGGTCGAGGAGAATCCGGATTTTTCTTGTTGTATTTTTTGCGCTTTTTCACATAGCCTTTCTTCATATAGAAGTTATATATAACGAAAATCAGCAAAATAGCAGGGATTATGGCGTTAATCAGGGCGTCGCCGATAAAATATTTCCAGACACCGGGCAGAGCGCCGAAAAGCTTGGTGTGGGAGAGCTGGATCGTACCCTGGTCAAAAATATAGCCGGTGAGATAGTAGTCAAACCAGGAGGTTACATTTTCGCGGGGCAGCCAGGTTTTGGACATGGAGGACTGCACCCAGGCCTGCGGCACAAGCTTATTAAAGGGGCCGCCTGCCGTAACAAAGATTGCCTGGCCGAAAGAAATACCCATGATGGACAGGACGGAGGTGCCGTTGCCTTCGCCGATCTTGTAGAGGGAGCCCGAAGCGCAACCACCGGCCAGGACCATCCCCACCCCGAAAATAATACCGGCGATCAGGGTATGTATCCCTGCGGGAGCCGGATGGAAGGTGCTCATATTGGTAGCCTGCAGGAGCGCCTGGATAAAACTGAAAAAAATCAGGGCGACCAGAATACCGACCGCCATTCGCGGCACACCGGCGGCAAAAAGGTCACGTGAGGCGGATGCAAAGCAGAACCTGCCGTACTGCAGCATCATGCCGTATGCGAGCCCAAACCAGATATACACATTCAAGTACATATAATTTGCACTGGCGCTTGCATACAAGAGACTGGTCAGGAGCATAACCCCGATAACAATATATGCCCTGCGTATATTCTTTTTCTCTTGGTCTTCCATACTCCCTCCCTGTGGTTAAATCATTAAACTGTGGTGCATTTTCAACAGACAATGCAAGAACTCAATGAATAATTAACCGTTTACTGTTGTTCCCTATACCCTGTCTTGTTTCACAGAATGTTAACAAAAAACCACCCGCGGTTTTCTATATAAAGCTAGCGGGTAATTTTCAGCAACAAAAAAAATGAACCCTCACTCATTTTTATAAATTGGAGTCTATAATTTGTCGCATGACAAATGTCAAGTAAAAAGGTTCATGGTCTCCGCTGACCCAAAACCCCTTATTGTTGATAACTTTTCTTAGAACTGACCTGCGGTTAGGGAAAAATACCTATGGGACAGCAACCTGTCATTTGTGGTACACTGTAACATATGTTTGGTGTTTGAAAATTTTGGAACTCTGCTGAAATCTTTTTTGAGAGGGATAAAGCAAAATCTTCTTTTCAGTGTCTTGCGGCAGGGTTGGTTTTAGATCATCTGAAATTATGACCAGACCATCTAGGTCTATTGTTGCCGGTGGCAGGGCATAGTATTCAGGCAATGGCAGTTCCCAGGTAAAACGGAGCGGGGCAGTTTTGACCCCTTCCAAAATCTCCGGGCTTACCGGTTCATATGCATATACCAGGTTTTTGTCCGTATAAATATCCAGAACAGGAACAGCGGTGGCAGGGTTGACAACAGCATTCTCCCCGGCAAGGCTCACCACCTCAACAGCGGTTCCGGGCAGAGAGTTTATATAATTTCCAGCAGCCTGCAGGTTCTGCACGCCAAGGGTTTTTAAAAAAGGCAGAAAACCCATAAATGCGATAACAAAGGAGGTGCCGACTACTGAAAAAACCACCTGTTTTATCAATGTGTTGTTTTGCAGTTCGCCCAAACCATAGGCTGCCATCAGGGCCAGCATTGGGAAGATGGGAATTGTATAGCGTATTCTTTTCACCTGCATGAACACAAAGAGGAGGAGGAGAAAACTGACGATTATAATCCTGAAATCCTTTTTTCTGAGTGCCGCCCCCATTGCAAAGAGAGCTGCTGCCGTTATAAACGGATGGATCTGGAACAAAAAAGTGGAAATATAGCTTTCACCCCAGCTATTCAGGCCCGGTTTCTGGTACAGCAAAAGAAAACGAAGTTGCTGCTCAATAATATCATTATAATGAAGAAACACCCCCCCTATCAAAACAAGGGCAAAGAGGGCCAGCACAAATCCCCGCCTTATTGTCCTGGACGGATTTATACATATAAAGTACGCATAAATTATAGGCATAAGCGCAAGCAGCATCCAGGTAGAATATTTTACATAAAAAACCAGAAACACTGTGAGACCGGCCAGCATGATCCGCCCTGTTCCGCCATTTTTTAAGGCATTTACACAGGTGACAACCGCGAGCATGAAAAAAAACATGGTCGGCACATCCACCAGCATCAATGGCACCTGTGTAAAAAGGTATGGAAAACCGAGAAGGAGCAGACCGCCCCTGAATCCGGTATCTTCATCCCAAAGGGTTTTCCCGAGCTGGTAGGTTAAGACTACTGTAAAAGAATAAAACAATGTATTAAGAACCTGGATGAAGATCCTCTGCTCGCCAAAAATTTTAAAAACCAGGCCATACAGGAAGGGCACAAGTGGAAGATCTGTCCAGGCAAAAACCTCCCTGCCCCACTGTTCTGCAAAATAGCCGACCCCATATTTAAAGAGCTGCTTGGCCTGGGTAAAATACCGCGCACTGTCCACAATTACCTCGGGTTCAGACAAGAAAGCTGACGCCGCGGCAAAGGAGGCGGCAAAGAGCACAAGGGCTTTTCTTTTTTCGTAAAAGGAAACCAGGCTGAGGAAAAAGGCGCAAGCCAGAACTATTGTCAGTATGAGACCTATGCGGGAAAGGCTGACAAAATCTGACACCCAGTTCCAGCTGGTAAGCCTGTTGTCATCAAGGTGCCTGTTGAAATAAAGGACAAAGACGGTTGCCAGGCTCAGGAGGAAAATGAAGAGGTGCAGCTCCACATGTTTTTCTTTCGGGCTTTTCATATCATCTCTGTTCCACCGTGCTCCAGGGACTCCCGCCACCCTTAATATCAGGCTTTTATGTTATCCAGGTAATTTGCACCAGCATTGTGGCGACAAAGCCGACATCTACCGATACTTACCCTACATCTATTGTATTTCAGACTTTTTTTTATCATCTTGACAAAAAATGAGCGATAAACAATAAACATATCCTTTGCATATTTTTTTTGTGAAAAAGATGAAAGGGAGAAATCATGGCCGAGATCAAGTTTCTGGTAGAGGGTATAGTCTGCTCCGGCTGCGCCATGGATATGGAAAATATCATGCTTGATATGGATGGAATAGAGGATGCTGCCGTAAATTTCAGGGATGGAGTTTTTTCCATTACCTATGACCCCGGTGAAATTGCGGCCGAAACCATCATAAAAAAAGTAAAAAATCTTGGCTTTAAAACCAAAATACTTACAGTATAGCCCCAAATTTCTTTTTTTATATCAAAACATTATAAACTTTTTTTAAAAAAATATTTTTTCTTGACTACTGTACCACACTGTGGTATCTAGAGGCTACTTAGAATCTTTTTAACAATTTAAGCAGCAGTTAGAGGAAAGCCATCTTGCCGCGACCACCAAAGATGGCTGGCTTTAATAAAAAAGAACTTGAAGGAGGTAAATTTACTTAGCAGTTTATATTGGTCGTACTCAAAATAGTACACAAAAAAATCAATAAAATTAAAACGGGGGGAAACATGAAAAAGATATTATCAACTGTGGGGATTCTGTCCCTGGTAGCCGGTGCATACCTTACTCTCAGCACCGTTAACTCTTACAGTCCTGTAGCCACTGCTGAAGCAGGGGGCAAAAAAACCTACTCCGGCACCTTGTACGTAGCCGGCATGGGTGGCCACTTTTCCAAAGCCGACGTTACCATCGATCCCAACAACGAAGCCGCACCCATCACTGTAAACAGTGTGGACATGGTGGATATCGGCGGGGCGGGATACCCGACCCACGATGCCAGGATTGATGCCAGCGACAGAAACACCATGTACTGGTCTACCTACAAGCTGGACACCTGGAAAGACAAAGGCGCCCAAGGCGGCAACCTGCATGTTGGAAAGACCGACCTCAAATCAGGTGAAGTCGTTGCAGACGTTGCCTTCCCGGCACCGGAAAGAGCGGGATGGACCGGCGCCAACTACTGCGCTTCCGGGCAGTCCGCCAGTTCCTACATCCCTGTATCCATGGCCAACGAAGGCTATATCGATGTCTATGATAAAAAGACCATGAAATTAAAACACCGGGTGTTTTTTGATGATCTCGGCATCAAGGCCGGCGAGACCACATTTGCCCACGGCATTAACACACCCGACATGAAAAAATTCCTCTTGACCGTTAACGACACTCCAGCGGGTTTCACCAAGTGGACCGGCAACACCAAGCTGATCTATCTTGACATGGCAGCCCTGGAGCAGGGCAAAACCGTCAAACTTGCCGAAGCAATGATCACCGGCAAACCGAAAGATGCTGAAGGCGGCACCATCACCTTCAGGCAGTACTTCACCAATGACGGCAAGTACCTCCTGCAGTCCGGAGCTGACCGCGGCTACCTCATCGATGCCGAGACCCTGAAAGTGCTTGATGAGATTACTCCTCTGCCGGGTGAAAACCATGACATTCTTCCCACGCCTGACGGGAAATATGCAATCATGACCCTGCGCGAGAAAGCCAAGGACTTTGAGGGTAATGACTCTGTTGACGGCACCATCCTGCTCTATGATATTGAAGCCAGGAAAACCGTTGGCAAGTCGGCATCTGTCTGCTTTGCCTGCCATAAAGGCGAAGGAATCGGCAAGGCCATTCTCTGTGGTCTAGATGGCAACTGGAAATAAAATTTTCCAGACCTGTATAGCTAATAGTAGTTGATTAGAAGCGGGCTTCGGGTTATTTTGATCCGAAGCCCGCTTTGTATATATTACCGGCACCAATAAGGCAAACTACGCACTCATTATGGCACAGATCTCTTTTTTTTCCGTGGCGTTCAAAAACCTGAAGAGAAAAACTTTCAGAACAGGGGTGCTTGTTTTTGCTATCGCCCTGCTTGTTTCACTCCTTATATTTGCCATTTCCTTCACCGTAAGTGTGGCCTCAAGCCTGAAAAAATCATCGGAACGACTGGGTGCGGACCTTGTAGTGGTTCCGGTCGGGGCCCGCGGTTTTGCCGAGGAGTTCCTCCTTGAGTCAAAAAACACCTCCTTCTACATGCCCATAAGCATTATCGACAAGGTTAAAAAAATTGAAGGTATAGAGGCCCTGACCTACCATACGTATCTTTCTTCTATTTCCGGCCTGTGCTGCGATATCATGCCGACACGGATCGTTGCCTACAATCCGCAAACCGACTTTATCATCAACCCCTGGCTGCAGGAATCTCTCGGCAGGCCCCTGCAGCCCGGCGAGGCAATAGCAGGGTACGGCACCAGCGAAAACCTTGGTCTTGGCCTCCTGGATATTGAGGCGACAATTTTTAACAACCGTTTCAAAATTGTAGGCGTACTTGAACAAACCGGTACCGGCCTGGACCATGCCCTGTTCATGACGGAAGAAAACCTGAAAAATATCATTGAAAGCGGCAAATCCCCTCTCAAAAAAGGGGATATTTCCATAATCTTCACCAAACTAAAAAAGGGCTATGACCCAGACTTTGTGGGCCGGGTCCTGGAGGGGGAGATTCCGGAGGTTGATGTGGTGGCCAGAAGCGATATGGGTGAGAAGTTTATCAGTACCCTGGCTGATATTAACAAAATTTTTCTGCTGACTACGATTCTGGCCTCGGTTCTGACCACCTTTCTAGTCTGGGCTATTTTTTCAGCCATTGCCAATGAGCGTTCAAAGGAGATCGGCATCATGCGTGCCCTTGGCGCCCAAGAGTCCCACATTGTCAGGCTCTATCTCATAGAAGTCCTAGTGCTTGGTCTTTTGGGTTCCATAATCGGGGTG
>Ga0111148_1062_pt1 | contig 13103 bp, 6 predicted proteins | sample DeeMarSeWOR28_12_FD_80359 | JGI IMG/M metagenome (GOLD analysis project Ga0111148, IMG submission 80359) | Desulfobacterales bacterium SG8_35 | reverse complement strand
ATGGCCAGGACCAGACCGAACAGGGTCAAAAGGTTGATGGAGAACCCCATAGCTGACATGCCGATGAAGGTACCGACAATCGAAACAAAGATGGCAATAGTGGGAATGAGCGTCGTATTCACCTTCTGCAGGAAGAGGTAGGTCACCAGCACGACCAGGATGATGGCGATAATCAGGGTTTCCTTGACCTCGTCAATGGATGCCTCAATGACCTTGGTCGTATCGAAGGATACCGTGTAGTCAATGCCTTCCGGGAAACTCTGCTTGAGTTCTTCCATCATGATCTGGACATTTTCAGCAACTTCCAGGGCGTTGGATCCCGGCTGCTGGTAAACTGCAATAAAGGTTGCCGGGCTGCCGTTCAGGGTCGAGCGCAGCATGTAGCTTTTCTGGCCTTCCTCCGACCAGCCGATATCCTTGATGCGCACAATTGCCGTGCCTTCGGGATCAGCCCGCAGGATGATATTGTCGAATTCCTCCGGCTCGGAAAAACGTCCGCCGGTGACTACAGGGAAGGTCATCTCGACGGGTTTATTGGTCGGTGACTGGCCCAGGCGGCCGGCTCCGAACTGCTGATTCTGCTGGCTGACCGCCCTTTGGATATCAGCGGGCGTGATACCGAGGCTGGCCATGCGGTCCGGCTGCAGCCATACGCGCATGGCAAGATCCGGCAGTCCCATGATTGAGGCCTGGTTTGCACCCGGAACACGCTTTAAGGCATCGAGAATGTAAAGATTGGCATAATTGCCGATGTATTTTTCATCGTAGCGTCCTTCCGGTGAATAGATACCGATGAGCATAAGGATGCTGGATGAACGTTTCTGAACCTTGACCCCGGTATTGCGCACCGTGTCCGGCAGTTCGGGGAGTGCGAGGCTTACCCGGTTATTTACCTGGACCTCAGCAGTATCGGGATCAGTATCAATGTCAAAGTAGACGGTTAGTGACATCTCGCCGGTGGCCGAGGAGGTTGACTGCATGTAGAGCATGTTGTCAACCCCATTGACCTGGGTTTCAATGGGCGCAGCGACGGTATTGGCAACGGTTTCGGCATCAGCACCCGGGTAGCTGGCATTGACCGTTACCTGCACCGGCGTAATGGCCGGGTACTGGTTGATAGGCAAACCGCTCATTGACACCAGGCCGGCAATGACCACGACAATGGACAGGACCGTTGACAGGATAGGACGTTTTATGAAAATGGAGGAAATCACAGAATTTTATATTTATAATTTATATATTTTAATTAATCCGGTTTGTGAAATCCTAAAATCGAATCTCGAAGCACGAAACAAATTCTAGTTCCACAAATACCAAGGCTCGAAACAGCGGGTCACGTTTTCCAATTTTTTGTTTATAGCATTTGAAAATTTGAATTTTGAATTTGTTTCGTGTTTCGGATTTAGTGCTTCGAATTTTTCATTTATTAGTGCTTCGAATTTTTCATTTAATTGTTTTCTGTTTTCACTTCTCCCGGTTCAACGATCTTGACCGGTGTCCCGGGCCGCAACTTCAGGGCTCCATCAACAACGACCGTTTCTCCGCCTTCAAGCCCTGCATCGATAAACCAATCATCTCCATGCCATTGGCCCACGGTGACAGGCTGGAATTCGGCCTTGCCCTCTTCATCAATAACCCAGACAAAACTGCCCTTGGCCCCCTGCTGCACAGCCCGCTGCGGGACAAGGATAGCATTGGGCCGCACCATGCCATGCAAACGGGCCCGGACAAACTGGCCCGGGCGGAGAATTTCAAGCTCGTTGTCCGTATCCGTTACATTTTCAAGTTCAGCCCGTAGGAGAAAGGTGCCGGTCTCTTCGCTGAGGGCCGCATCAGCAAAGGTGATCCTGCCCCTGTTGGGAAAGATGGAACCGTCAGCCAGGACAACTTCAACTTCCATGTCGCCCTGTTCAGGATGCTTGATTATGCCGAGCTCAGACTGTCTGCGGGATTTGAGGATCTGATTTTCCGAAACGCTGAATTCAACCCACATGGGATTCAGCTGCGCCACATAGGTGAGCAGACTGTCGGAGCCGAAACCGATATAGGCTCCCTCCTGTTTCACGGCAAAGCTTGACAGGCCGGTAACCGGGGAAGTGATCGTAGTATAGCTCAGGCTCAGTTCAGCCTGCACTACCTTGGCCTTTGCCGCTTCCACTGCGGCAGCCGAAGACCTGTAAGTACCAATGGCATCGTCAAGGTCCTTCTGGGAAACAGCATTTTTTTCCGCCAGGGGCTTGACCCGCTTAAGATTCGCCTCGGCGTTTTCAAGCCGGGCCTGTTGCTGTGCCAACTCTGCTTTAGCAGCACGCAGGTCTGCCTGAAAAGGCTTCTGATCCATCTGGAAAAGCACATCACCTTCTTTGACCATTGAGCCTTCTGTATAGAGGCGTTTTTCCAAAAAACCCTCAACACGTGACCGGATCTCAACCCGTCTGGAACTCACAGTCTTGCCGACAAACTCAATGGTAACCGGGGTGTCCCTGGGAACTGCCGTGATAACTGTCACCTCCGGTACAGGCGGGGCCTGGCCGGTGGCTTCCTGCTTTTTTTCTGCCAGGGCGCACCTAGGGCTGCATGCAAAAATTGCAGCGATAAAGAAAAGAAATATCAATCTGAAAACTCTTAGTGTGCTCATTTATGATCCTTGCTTTTCATTGTTGTAATGAAGTCAAACAAATACAAGACAAATGCTGCATAACTAAGATGTGGAAATAAGAATGTTTTTTTATATCATAAATATTTATTGCTGACCATAACTTATTAATTTGTTGAGTTATTTATATTTATGTGCTTGGAGGTATAAGCATTTCTCAGGCTTCCATTTTTCTTGATTTAGGCTTGGTTTTTTCCTGTTTTCGCAGTAGATTCTCCTTTATTGTCAACATGATATTACTTCCCAAGGGGGTTCCCATGACCGCACAGTGCGATATCGGCCTTATAGGTCTGGCCGTGATGGGCCAGAATCTTGTCCTGAACATGGCTGATCATGGCTTTACGGTAGCGGCCTATAACCGGACTACAAGCAGGGTTGATGATTTCATTGCCGGGCCGGCGCAGGGTAAAGCCGTTGTCGGCTGCCACGGCCTGGAGGCATTTGTCCAAAGTCTCAAAAAGCCGCGCATTGCCATGCTCATGGTCAAGGCCGGGGATCCGGTCAAACAGACGATAAAGCAGCTTGCCCCACTTCTGGAGCCGGGTGATATTATCATCGATGGCGGCAACTCCTGTTTTCTTGATACCGAAGAGCAGATAAAGAATCTTGAACCCTCGGGCATCCTTTACATGGGTACGGGCATTTCCGGCGGCGAGGAGGGCGCCCGGCACGGCCCGAGCATCATGCCCGGCGGCGTAAAGGAAGCCTGGTTTCATGTTAGGCCCATATTCCAGGCCATTGCCGCCAAGGTCGGCCCCGACAAGGATATTCCCTGCTGTGACTGGGTGGGTTCCGGCGGGGCCGGCCACTATGTGAAAATGGTGCATAACGGCATCGAATACGGTGACATGCAGCTTATCTGCGAGGCCTACAGTCTGCTAAAAGACGGGCTCGGGCTGAACAATGACGAACTCTACGATGTCTTTTCCGAGTGGAACAGGGGCGAGCTTGACAGTTACCTCATCGAAATAACCCGCGATATCTTTTCCGTTACAGACGATAAAACAGGCAAAGCCCTGGTTGACATGATCCTGGACAAGGCAGGCCAGAAGGGGACCGGCAAGTGGACCGCTCAGCATGCCCTGGACCTCGGCGTACCCACCACCCTGATCACGGAAGCGGTATTTGCCAGGACCCTTTCAGCCCTGAAGGAAAATCGGGTGCGGGCGAGCAAGATTCTTACAGGTCCTATTGGAGCGCTGAAGGAGTTCCGGTCATCAGTAAATAAAGAAGATTTTGTCAACCAGGCCCGCAAGGCCCTGTTCGCCTCCAAGATCTGCAGTTATGCCCAGGGGTTTTTTCAGCTCCAGGCAGCGGCAGAAGAATACGGTTGGGAGCTTGATTATGGCGGGATCGCCATGCTTTGGCGCGGCGGCTGCATCATCCGGGCTGCATTTCTCGAAGATATCAAAAAGGCATATGACCGTGATCCGCAACTGGAGAACCTGCTGCTCGATAAGCATTTCACGGAATCAGTGGTTGCCAACCAGGCTGCCTGGCGCCAGGTGGTCTGTACCGCAGCAGAGCTCGGCATCCCTATCCCGGCAATGAGTGCAGCTTTAAACTATTATGACTCCTACCGCTCCGAACGTCTGCCCCATAATCTGCTGCAGGCCCAGCGGGACTACTTCGGCTCCCATACCTATGAACGGGTGGACGAGGAAGGGAGTTTTCATACGGACTGGGCAAGGGAAAGAAGAAAGACCGAAAAGTAAAATTTGTGGAAATTCGAAATCCGCATCACGAAATCCGAAACAATTTATAAATTCAAATGAAACAAATTCAAAATAATTTTCAGTTGTCTTTAAATTTAGAAAATTAGATTTTCCGGCCTTGGAATTTGTTTCGGATTTCGTGTTTCGAGTTTCGAATTTATACTCAAAAAAAAGAGGATCCTTCATGTCTCCACAAGACCCTTTGGAAGCTGCGGCGGAAACCAAAACCACCGGCAGTGGAAACGCCTGCGAGTTTGTCACCCCGGGCTCTCTTTCCCCCTGTACCCTGGTTATATTCGGCGCCTCGGGTGATCTGACCGCCAGAAAGCTGATCCCGGCGTTTTACAGCCTCTATCTTACGGACAGCCTGCCGGAGCCCTTTGCCGTTGTTGGCTGCAGCCGGACAGAATTGTCCCATGACGGGTTCAGGGAAAAATTGAAGCAGGCCATTGCAGGGGAAGGCAAGATTGATCTTGGCAAGTGGGACGGATTTGCAGCAAAACTTTTCTACCAGCCCGTCACTTATGATTCCCGGGAATCATGCGAGGAGCTGGCAGCTTATCTCAGGGACCTGGATCAGGAGCAAAAAACGGGCGCCAACAGGATATTCTACCTGGCGGTGCCCCCTACACTGTATCCGGTCATTGCCAAAAAGATCGGTGAAGTCGGGTTGTCGCGGGAAGGAAAGAACGGGAACGGCTGGGCCAGGATAGTAGTGGAAAAGCCTTTCGGCCGGGACCTGCAGACCGCCCTTGATCTTGACAGGGTTCTGCACAAAAGCTTTAAGGAAAACCAGATATTCCGCATTGACCATTACCTGGCCAAGGAAACGGTGCAGAACATCCTGATGTTCCGCTTTGCCAATACGATTTTTGAACCCATCTGGAATAGAAACTATATCGACTACATCGGTATACTTGCTGCAGAAAAGCTGGGGGTGGAAAACAGGGCCGGCTATTATGAACAGGCAGGGGTTTTGCGTGACATGTTCCAGAATCACATGGTGCAGTTGCTGGCGCTCACCGCCATGGAGCCGCCTTCCCTTTTTGAGGATGACCGGGTGCGGGACGAAAAGGCCAAGGTCGGCAGGTCCGTTAAGCCCCTGGCCCGTGAAACCCTGATGGACAACCTGGTACTTGGGCAGTACAAGGGCGGGATAGTGGAGGGCAATAAAGTGGCGGGTTACCGGGAGGAAAAGGGTGTGAATCCCAAGTCCATAACCCCGACCTTTGCCATGATGCGCATGTTTGTTGACAACTGGCGCTGGCAGGGTGTGCCGTTCTACCTTGCTTCCGGCAAGCGGCTGGCCCGCAAGGAGACAAAAATAGTGGTCCAGTTCAAGAATGTACCCCACTCCATGTTCCGGGAGGTGTTGGATGAGAAAATAACAGCCAACCGGTTGGTCCTGGGGATTTATCCCGAAGAGGAAATCAACATCACATTTCAGACTAAAGTGCCGGGGGCAAAATCATGTCTGCGCCCGGTAACCATGGATTTTAAATACTACCAGGGTTTCAGGGGCTCACCGCTGGATGCCTATGCCAAGGTGCTTCTTGACGTCATAATGGGAGACCACATGTTGTTCTGGCGCCAGGACGGCGTGGCACTTTCCTGGTCGTACCTGACCCCGATACTGCACGCATGCGAAACCTGCGTCAACCCCGAAGCACAGCTGCACCCATATGAGGCCGGTTCCTGGGGTCCAATGGAATCGTTGAAGTGGATGAGTTTGATTGTAGATGAATAAAGTGACTAGAGTGAACTAAAGTTAAGAGTGACTAAAGTTTTAACAAACAAAGAATTTTCAAAAAATTTTGAAAAACGTACTCTCAGGTTTGGGATTGATATTATTCAATTGTCAACATCTCTTCCAAATACCCCTGAATGCAGGGTTATTAGAAATCAAATAACAAAATCCGGAACTTCTGTTGGAGCAAATTACCGGGAGGCGAACAGGGCAAGAAGTAAAGCCGATTTTATAAATAAAATTAAAATTTGTGAAAGTGAAGCCAGTGAGACGGGGTACTGGCTTGAACTTATTGCAGAATCAAAACTCCTGTCTCTTGAAGAAGTTCGATCAGTTCGCAATGAGTGCAGTGAGTTGTTAGCAATTTTTTGTACTATTGGAAAAGGCTCTTAACTTTAGATCACTTTAGTCACTTACAACTTTAGTCACTTACAACTTTAGTCACTTAAAACTATGGGAGGACTTCGCGCATGAAAAAACTACTGGCATATATCGTAATTCTGGCATCCATGCTCACCCTGACGGCCTGCGCCGGTATGCAGAGCAACACGGCTAAATCACCGGTCTTAGACCGCATAGCCGCCAACGGCGAGCTTGTGGTGGGCACCGCTGCCAGCATGCCGCCGTTGAATATGACCACGAAGGACGGTGAGATCATCGGCATGGAAATTGATCTGGCCCAGGCAATGGCGGATTCCATGGGCGTAAAGCTGCGGCTGGAAGCCATGCAGTTCCATGAGCTGCTGCCGGCCCTTGAAGCAGGCAGGATCGACATGATCCTCTCCGGCATGACAATCACCCCTCAGAGAAACATGAAGGTGGCTTTTGTCGGCCCCTATTTCAAGTCAGGGAAGGCGGTCCTGACGAAGCTGCCCACCATGGCACAGGCCCAGACTCCCGAAGATGTCAACGATCCCCGCAAGTCAATCGTGACCCTGCGCGGCTCCACCAGCGAGCAGTTTGTGAAGGAGAATCTGACCAAGGTAAAGCTTGTCAGCGCCAACAGCTATGATGAGGCCGTAAACATGGTTATCAGCGGCAAAGTTGATGCCATGTTTGCGGACTATACCATCTGCGTGGTTACGATTTTCAGATATCCCGGGGAAAAATTGCTTACGGTTGTCAGTCCCTTGACCTATGAGCCGCTCGGCATTGCCCTGCCGGATAATGATCCCCTGTTTGTCAACCTGGTGGATAATTATCTGACGATGCTGGAAGACAGCGGTGTGCTGGAGGAACTCACCCTGGAATGGTTCCAGAATCCTGATTGGATGAAGATGCTGCCGTAAAGGATCTTTTTATGTAATATACATGTAATATCCAGGTTTAATCTGAAACTATACTGTGGGGTTCAGCATAAGCATACTGAACCCCCTTTTTCGTCACATCAATTATAATACAAAAAAATTACTTATTGTCTTGCCTGCTAAGTGGATATAATAGTGCTATATGAAGAAAGTTCTCAAATGGGCAGGATATGTAGCGCTGGCCATCGCCATATTTCTTTTAGCCGTATTCCTGAACCGGGAGTCGCTGAGCTATTATACCCTCAGGAAAGGCGCACAGTTCTATGCCGGCAGGGCGGATATCGCTCTTGCTTTCGGCAGAGTCGGCGGCAATATTTTTTCTGAAACAACACTTGAGAACATATCCATCCGCCCTGTGGATGGTCAGCCGCAAACCTATCATTTCAAAGCCCAATCCATAAGCTGCACCTATAATATCTGGGACCTGAAGGAAGGGTACGAACTCTTTCTCCATGGTCTCAGCTGCACTACAGATGCTCCTGAATTCGCTTATGAGTTCAGGGTTGCAACTTCTGCTGAACAACCAGCAGAGGAACCTGCCCGCTTCCTTGTGCCGGCAATGCTTCCTGCGCTTGATCTCAAAAATGGGACAGTTGTTCTGACCAATGAAGAATGGGATATTCTGGTTCGGGGAATAAACGCAAACCTGCGCTCTGCAGCTGCAGCCCATGAACTGCAGCTTGAAGTCGAAAGCTTTCGTTTCAACCAGGAGGGTATGGCCAGGACAGATACAGGGTTTGTCTCCCTGCTGCACTATGGGGAGGAGAAATTAAGCATTGATTCTCTGAGAATAGGGGAAGAACAGATATCTGCCACCGGCTTTATTGACCTGTCACGGATGGATACGGGCTATTTCGAATTTGCTGCTGATATGGCATTTACGGAAAGTCAACTGGGTTTGAAAGGATCATTGGCCAACCGGTTGCTGCAGGTTGATGTTGGGACAGAAAGCTTTGATGTCGGGGAACTGCAGAAGCGCCTGGGCGGTTTGGGCTGGGATATTTCCGGAAAGATCAGGGGGAAGGCTGACCTGGCAGTTAATTTGGCAACGCTGGAAGACCCGGCCGGTTCTTTTGCGGTTAATGTGATCGCCGCGCAGCTGCGCGGCGTCAATGTTGAAACTCTTGCAGCTGCAGGCAGCTTTGACAGTGATTATTTCAGGATTTCAACTGCAGAGGCGAATACCCCCGGCAATCATGTCCTTGTCAGGGATGTCTCTGTTTCCATGCCACTGCTGCTGGCTGGGAAGGTACTCCCCATCATTGGAGGCTCCAAGGCAGAATTCGCAGTTGATGTTGCAGATTTTGCGACACTCCTGCAGCTTATCAAAGCTGATGCGGATTTACTCCCAGAGGTTGTCAGCCCCAATTCGTTGACAATGACCGGCTCCCTGGAGAAGGGAGCCCTGTATCTTGAAGCTGCCAAGGCGGTAGCATCTTATGCAAGCATAGTCATTGACCGGGGAATAATTCCAATACCGGCGACAGCGGAAGCATTTGAATCGGTGCCGGTCAATATTGCCGCCAGGTTTGAGAGCAGGAACCTGGGGGAACTGGCCGGGCTCTTAGGTGATATTCCTTTGCAAGGGCAGGCAGCAGCCGAAATATCTGTTGCAGGCAGCATCAGGGAACCGAAAGCCAGGATAGATCTTAGCGGTGAATACCTGGGTTTCAAAGAAATGCAACTGGGTGGACTCTCGCTGCAGGGGGATGTACAACTCAGCCAGGAAAAATTGGGAGCCATAAAGGCAATAAAATTTGAGATCATTGAAATGACCCAGGAAAATGAATCCGGCATCCTCGCACTTCTTTCACCAATAGCGGGCACCTGGCAGGATGATACGTTTTCAATGGATGGAGCCTTCAAGCTCGACGGCAAGGGGGAAATTTTCACAGGAATCAGCAGGTCGCCCGGCAAGGAAATTGCGGTTGAAATCAGCACCCGCAACCTGGACAGTGACGGCTGGTTGCGAAACTTTATCGATGCCCGTTACTTCTTTCACGGGGCTGATATTGAAGCTGTTTTAAAGGGAGTGCCCGAGAGCACGCAAATGCAGGTTTCCGGCACCGTTAGCGAGGCCGGCGGGACCAACGTTCCCTTCCCGCTGACGGGCAGCTTTGGGCTGCAATACTCTTCCAAAGGCATTGAGATCTCGGAATTCACCTGGAAGTCCCTCGAACGGAACCAGCTCACCTTGGCAGGGCACCTGCCCTATGACCCCATGGCCGACGAGCCCTTTCTTGATGGTGAGATGTCCCTCAAAGGGCACATCGATTTTCCGGCTCTCGAAGATATTGGTGTCTTTCTGGAACCTTGGGGGATCGGCACGGGCAGCGTTGCCCTGGACTTCGATGTAAGCGGATCATGGGACCGGCCCGAAGGTCATGTTCATTTTCAGGCCGAGGGAATTGAACCTCCCGGCACTCTGAAACAATATATGGATTCTGCTGTGGTATTATCATGCGATATAGCAGCCCTGGGAGGGTCCATAGTTTTACAGGCAGCCAGCCTCGATTCAAGCGCCTACACTGCCCAGGCAACCGGTTCCTGGAAACACGGCATTTCTGTCAAGGAACTCCTGCAGAATCGCCGGGCGGAATTAAAAGGCGAGGTTAAGGCAGATGCAACAATGAAACTCAAGGACCTGAATTTTCTTCGCACAAGGCTTCCCTGGCTGCGCCGCCTTGAAGGAGATATGCAGGGAGAACTGCATCTGGCAGGACCTGTAACCAGACCGGCCCTGAAAGGCTCTTTCTCACTCAAGGATGGAGAAGCCAGCCATACCTTCAATTTTCCGATGCTTTCTGCAGTCAACCTGAAGGGCGACTTTGATGAACAATCCATAACCATAAAAGATATGCAGGCCGAGGTGGGCGGCTCCCCGGTCAGCCTCCAAGGCAAGATAAGCAAAGAGAAAGATACAGTAGATGTCAATCTGCATGCCGATGGTAAAAATGTTCTGCTCTTCCGCAATAACGACATGCGGATGCGCGGGGATGTGCAGCTTGATGTTTCCGGCCCGTTGGAGCGCCTTGTCATAAAAGGCACTACAGGCCTGACAGGAGGATATTATACAAAGAATTTTGATTTCCTGGGTATGATCGGTTCCTCGTCCGTTCCGGTTTCCGAGGGGGTCAATTTCCTTTTTTCATTTCAGGATCCTCCCCTCAGGGATGCTGTTCTTGATATCCGGATCACAACCATTGAACCGTTCAGGATCCGCAACAACCTGATCCGGGGAGTACTACGTCCGGAACTGACCTTAAAAGGCACCGGCGAACTGCCTTTCCTGGTTGGCGCAGTTTACATTGATCCTTCGCGCGTCGTATTGCCTTCCGGCAGGCTGCAGGTCCAGTCAGGGTTGCTGCGTTTTCTTGAGGGAGAGCCTGACAGGCCGCAGTTTGACCTGCTGGCCCAGTCCAAAATTCTGGGTTATGACATCAATGTCGTCATCAGCGGTACCATAGATGATCCGGTCATAACACTCAGCTCCAGTCCATCTTTGCCCAATGATGAACTCCTGCTGCTCCTCCTGACCGGGCAGCCGCCTAAAGAGGATGCTGCCGGAGGTGCGAAGGGTAGGGGCACAACAAATGTCATGGTCTACCTGGGCCGGGATTTTCTGAACAAATGGCTTGAGGATGAATCAGGAGCCAGCGATGAATCGATCCTGGACCGTTTTGAGCTGGATTACGGCAGGAATATAACCAAGAGCGGTGAACAGACGGTGGAAGCAACATTCCGGCTGTCGGAGTACACAGCCGGAACAGGAAAAATATATTACCTGTCAGGCGAAAAAGATAAGTATGATGCCTATAACTATGGATTCAGATTGGTGTTTCGCTTTGAATAGGATAAATCCACTCTGCATATTTGTTTTACTGATCAGTATCCTGCTGGCAGGATCTTTTTATGCAACTGCCGTTTCCCAGGCCGCAGAAAAGGGTGAGAAGCCGGCACAACCATATACCATAACCTTCACCGGCAATTCATACTTCGCTGAAAAAGACCTGTTAAAGGCCGCAGCTGTTGAACTGCAGATGTTTTCCCAAAGAGGCTACCGGAAGGCCGACATTGATGATGCCGCCTACCAGATGCGTTCGGCATATCTCCAGGCGGGATTTGCTTTTGCCTTTGTTGTCTATACCTATGAACAAGAAAATAATCTCGTAGCCGTTACTTTCAAGGTAGAAGAAGGACCCCGAGTATTTATTGAAACAATCAACTTCGAGGGGAACAAAAAGATCGGGTCAGATAAATTGCTGGGTTTTTTCCAGCAAACGACGAAACCTTTGGGCCGGCAGCATAAAATGATTTTCATCGAATCCGAGGTAAAGGATACAGTAAGCAAAATACGGGATTACTACAGGGGTGAGGGATTTGTTGACGTGAAAGTGAAAAGACCGGAGCTGTCATTTACTGAAGACCGCGCCGGAGCAGCTATTACAATCCGAATTGATGAAGGCCCCAAATATATTATCAATGCAGTGGTATTAAGCGGAGACCTGATTCCCGAACTCGGGCCGGAGTTTGAGACAATAAAAAGCGATTTCAGCGGCAAACCTTATTATGCCCGGCGCAAGCTCCTGCTGCGGACAGCCCTTGAGGAAGCCTATGACAGTATCGGTTATGCAGAGGCTGTCATTGAGATTGAGACGGTGTTTCAGGATGAACCAGGCATGGTTGCCATGCAGGCTGCAATAACCAGCGGAGTGAAAGCCAGGATCGGGGATATTGTCATCTCCGGCAATACCAGCACCCGCGAAGCGTTTATCAGGAACAGGGTACAGCTGAAGCCCGGTGATATCTATTCCAACCGCAAAAGAATGGAGAGCTTCAGAAAGCTTTTCGATTCAGGGCTTTTTGCAAAAGTGGAGATTAATATCCTGCCTGCCGGTGAAGATGGCTTAAGGGACCTTGAAGTGCTGGTCGAGGAGCTGCCGAGCCGGGAATATTATGTTGAGCCAGGCTGGGGTTCATATGAGGAGTTGCGGCTGCGGGCCGGAGTTTTTGAAAAGAACCTTTTCGGCACCGGCCGCAACGGCAGAATTGACGGATTGGCATCAACCAAGGCTGAAACCTTTACAATAAGCTATACCGATCCCTGGCTGCTGCAGACTGATATATCCATGAACATTCCGCTCGTGTATGATCGGCGGGAGGAACCTTCCTATACCTCTGAGGAAATAGGTCTCTCGGTTCTGCTTTCCAAGAAACTGAGCAAGAATCTGACACTGACCACCGGCTACCAATACAAAATAACCCAGCTTTATTCACTGTCTGATGAGACCCCTTTGCCGAAGGGGGAAGATGATTACAATAAGGGCACTTTGGGTGTTCAGGCGGTCTGGGACACACGTGATGATATGTTCTATCCGGCTAAAGGTTTACGGCTTGCCAGCGGTTTTGACATTTCCCTGCCGGCTTTGGGCAGCGATCTTGAATTCGGCCGCATCACCTTCGGCTGCCGTTATTTCATCAAGCTGCCCCAGGAATTTATCCTCGGGCTGCGGGCCACAACCGGGCTCATCATACCGATCAGGGACCAATTATCAATTCCCATCAGCGAGCGGTTCTTCAACGGCGGGGACAGTACGGTCCGCAGTTACAAACATTCGGAACTCGGCCCCAAAGATTACAACAATGAACCCATCGGCGGTCTGGGGTATAATGTTTTT
>Ga0111148_1064_pt1 | contig 13196 bp, 11 predicted proteins | sample DeeMarSeWOR28_12_FD_80359 | JGI IMG/M metagenome (GOLD analysis project Ga0111148, IMG submission 80359) | Desulfobacterales bacterium SG8_35 | reverse complement strand
CATTCAGAAAATAGTGGCAGGCAACAGCGACCAGCAGGATGCGGTCATCCTGTTTACCAGCGGCAGTGAAAAAGATCCTAAGGCCGTTGAACTTACCCACCGGAACATAGTTTCCAATATTGAAAGTTTTTCCGACCGCTTTAAATTTACCGAAAATGACATATTTCTGGCAAACCTTCCCTATTTCCATGTATTCGGACTTACCGGCAACCTCTGGGTCTATTTCCATGTGTTCGGACTTACCGGCAACCTCTGGGTCCCACTTTACCATGGCATGAGCATCATAACCTATGCCAACCCCCTGGATTACAGGAAGATCTGTGAAATTATCCGCGATGACAAGCCTACCCTGATGGTCGGCACACCCAGCTTTTACTGGGGGTACCTGCGTAAATCAGAACCGGGTGATTTTGCCAGCCTGCGTTATGCGATATGCGGAGCGGACAAATGTCCTGACGCCCTGCGTGAAGGATTTTTGGAAAAGCATAACATGGTTCTTTACGAGGGTTATGGGACGACCGAAACATCTCCGGCAATTTCAGCCAATGCCGAAGGCATAAATAAGCCGGGAAGCGTTGGCCTGCCGTTTGAGGGTGTTAATGTCAGGATAGAGAATTACGAAACTGGCGAGGAATGCGCAGCAGGAGAAAACGGTAAGATCCTGGTCAAAGGCGACCTGGTCATGAAGGGCTATTTTAATGATTTTGAGGAGACCTCCCTGCATATTCGCAGCGGTTGGTACGATACCGGTGACATGGGCAATCTGGATGAAGACGGCTATCTCTGGCACGTAGGCCGCCGCAAACGTTTTGTCAAAATTGGCGGTGAGATGGTCTCGCTTATCAGGGTTGAGAATGCCCTGGAAAAACACCTGCCTGACGATATACTCTGCTGTGTGGTTGACGTGCCTGATGCCATAAAGGGTGCCAGGATAGTTGCAGCAGTTACCGCACCTATTGAAGAGAAAAAAATCCTGAAAAAAGTGGCGGTTGATCTGCCCAAGATCGCCCTGCCGAAAATTTTTACCGTCATCGAAGAGTTTCCCAAAATGGGCAGCGGCAAGATAGATTTTCGGACAGTGACCAATATGGTTCAAAAAATCTTAAACAGCAAAGAAAAGTAAATGAAATTTTGAGAAATAAATCAGGAACCATTTATTCAGATTAACCTGCCGAAATTATTATTTTTTATTTTTCCACTCCCTCTACAACATATAGGTATCTCTCCTGGGCTATACCACAATATGTTGTATAGTTGCCTCTCAAAAATAACCGAAATTCAGATATATGGGAGATAAAAACCAAAATAGTGCTTGACTTTTCCCTGCCTACCATTCACCATTGGATTCGGAAAAGGAGATTTTTTCTCATAACTCTACCGAGTTAGCTTGTCACGTATCACCCATGCGAAATTCTGCAGCCTTACTGCTACTCTTTCTTATACTTGCCCTGTCTTTTCCTGTTGCAGGCGAATCAGCTGATAAAAGTACGTCCACCTCCGGAACAACAATTATCAGCTCAGACCACAAATTCTCACCGGTGGACGACTCTCTTTCGCAAGTCCGTCAGCAGATCATCGCATCCTACAAGCCTGCCCCGGACAACGGACCTGTTCTCCTGAACCGTTCTCCCGGGATAAAGAAAAAACCCTTACACCCTGTCTTGATTTCAGACAGTTCACTGCGCCGGAAACTTTCGGCCCGCAGTGCTATTGTCATTGATGCCAGGACAGGCACGGAAATCTACGCACACAATCCTGACCGGCCTGGTCAGCCTGCCAGCACCATAAAGGTCCTTACCAGCCTGATTGCCATGGATTATCTGAAAAACAATGCCCTGGTACCCGTTTCCAGTTGGGCTGCAAGCATGCCGCGCTCCAAGATTTATCTCAGAAAGGGTAAATCTTACTATGCCAACGACCTTATCAATGCTGTGCTTCTTGCATCGGCCAATGATGCCAGTGTCGCCCTGGCTGAAAAAATAGCGGGGTCAGAATCCGGCTTTGCCAAGATGATGACGAGAAAGGCTAACGAACTGGGAGCCCAAAAAACAATATGCAAAACAGCCTCCGGCTTAACAGCCAGGGGACAGCAGACAACTGCCAGAGACCTGGCAATGATCTTCAGGGAAGCCATGCAGCACGAAGAATTTGCCGGCAGGATTAAACTCCTTAAAGCAAAAACCTCATACGGCAAGACCCTTAAGAGCCATAATAAAGCCCTGTGGCAGATAGAAGGAGCCCAAGGCGGCAAGACCGGCTACACCTGGGCCGCCAAACAGACATATGTCGGCAAATTCTCGCGCGACGGTGAAGAAATCCTCGTAGCCATTCTCGGCAGCCGCAACATGTGGAATGATATTGCCAAACTTGTCGATTACGGCTTCAATAAAAAACAGCAGATCCAGATGGCAGACCGTGAAGACAACAAGGCAAAAACCGGCAAAGAATCCCCACCGCTCAATTCCGCTTTAGTTGTCCTCTCTGACAACAAAAAAATAGAAAATTTATAGCTGGTTATAAGGGTTCCATATAAATTTCTTTCTTCTTCCATTCTGTTTTTATTATCGTTACATCTGAAGGCGGATATGTCTTCATGGTCCGCTGCTCCAATACTTTGCAAGCCCAAGAGGGTAAAAATGATTATGACAGACAAGGAATCAGCTCGCTCTGCCTGGCGCGGCAGGCTTGCAATACCGAGCGGTCCTCCGCACTGGGGCAAGGCTGCTGAAAAGCTGCGGGGCCTGCAGATATACCGGGATGCTGCCACTGTTTTTACCACTCCAGGTCAATCTCTGCATCAGGCCCGGATCAACTGCCTTGCTGACGGCAAAAACCTTGTCATGCCAACGCCCTCCATCCGAGAAGGATTTTTCTTATTGCCGGCCCGCAGCGTTCCTTTCAGAGATTTTTCTTCAGCAGTAACTTACAAAGGATTAATAAAAAAAGGGCAGCTGCTGAAAATGGAGGCCATCCCCGATCTTTCCCTTGGGCTGCTGCTCACCGATTCACTGACAGTTGATACTGCAGGCGGCAGGCTGGGCGACGGCCACGGTTTTTTTGACCTGTGCTGTGCACTGCTTCACGAACTTGGCGGCCTGCACCGGGACCCTGCACTCTTGACATTCATCCTGGAAGAGCAGCTTTCCCGGGACCTGCTTCCGCAGGACGTATGGGATATAAAAATGACCGGCGCGATAACTCCGGCCAGAACACTTCAATTTGAATCATTAAACCCCGAACCCCAAATATTCTGGGACATCCTCCCCCGTCAAAGGATTAAAAGGATTGATCCGCTGTGGAAGTTGTTCACGGCACAGGGCACAGGACGCAAGGTGCAAGGTGAAAAAATAAAGGGGACAAGGAGAAGATATGGAGTGATGGAGTGATGGAGTGTTGGGGAAAAACATTAAACCGGTTTTTTAAAAACCATTACTCCAGTACTCCAACTCTCCAGTAAATATAAGGCACTCGTAACTTTAGGCATTCAAGGCACTCGTAACTTGTAACTCCAAAGAACTATAAACTCCTGCAGACCCGCCCGAACCCCCCCGGATTAAACCCCGAGGCCCAGAAAATACGGGCCTGGGCATAATCAACAAACCAATGCCCGCCGGGGTCCCTCTTGTCAGATGTAAAGACAAATGGCTGACCTGCTGAAAAACAGGGATGCAGATAAAGCTCCTTACTGTTTTTGGTCTTTACCGCAAGGGACAAGGCCTCTTCAAAAGTGGGCAGACGCCAGTCTGCATAGCCTGCAAAGTTGGATTTGTTCAGCTTTTCTATCCAGTTCTGAATTGTGCGGATAGAATTAATTTCACTCCCTCCCCGCTGCCACATAAGCTTCGTTGTCAGGTCGGTTACCGTCAGGCCATCACCATTGTCCACAAGATATCCTTCAGCATTCCCTTCCGGGTTGTAGCGCCGCTCAAACAACCCGGCGTTATGGATCAATCCCTCAATTTCCTTTTCTTTAAAAGCAAGGGGACTGTTTCGCAGGATTCTCGGGCGCAGTTCCGGCACCCGGTCAGATGGACCTGGAAGCCCGGTTTCCTGCATCTCCTCTTCTTCTTCGGCCTTGATGGGTATGACCAGGGAGTGGTCAGCACTATCTACGACATTCTTCTGCAGCCACAGCTTGATGGCATCATCAATGGCATAACTGGCATCCAGGGTGGTTGATTTACCCTGTCCCGCTATACATTTTTCGAGCAATTCCTGCGGAGCCTCTATTCTGGCAAGGATCCTCGCGTATTTGATGCCCCGCTCCATGAGGAGCAGCCTTGCCGGAGGCTGCCAGTTATCGATATAAAAATAATAAAACCGCTCTTTCTTATTTTTCACCCTTTCCTTGCCGCCCCAGCTTTCAAACATGCCGAAGGTGTCTGCCGGCTGCAAATCCCAGTCAATGGAGGCCTGTGTCGGGTCTATGCCCAATTTCGTAAAAAAACTCATATATTCTCCCTGTATTAGGAGTTACTCATTGAAAAAACGGCGCCCCTCTTAAGAATAATTCTCAACAAGAATAATTTGTCAGATTTTTCTGGCAAGTTATTTTTTATTATTATTTAAAATCCTGCAGAATAATCAGAATATAAACATATCATCGGATGTGGTTCATCTTTTTTCATTTAGTACTTGTTAAGCTTTTGTGTAGTTTTTTCGGCCGCAAACTCCGCTGCCGACCGGTATCACAACTGTTTTTCTTTGATTGTATCCCGCCCTGCTGATGACCGGGGGATAGTAAACTTTATGGCAAATTATGTCAGTAAAGTTTTCTTGCAATAAGTAGAACTTATCAATAAATTGATATACCCGTTATCATCATGATATGAATAGCGTCACCCAAATTTCAATCGGCATCAAACCATATACATGTGCTTTAGAGGATTTTGCAAGGCTGATAACCCCCTGGTCTGTTTGGGTTTATCGTAAATTGAAAATAAGCACCCAATGGGAGTCACATGGAAAAGGTCTTACTCTCACCTAAATGGACATTTGAAATAAGCCCGGGCTCCCCCATGCTGCTTGGCGCCACCATTTTGCCGGAAGGTATCAACTTTGCCGTTTTTTCCCGCCATGCTGAAAACCTCTGGCTGGTACTCTTTACGCCAACAGGCACACGCATCGGCGAAATTGAACTGGACCCTGTCCATAACAAAACCGGGGACATCTGGCACATCATGCTCCGCACCAGGAAGCATGACCTGCAATACTGTTTCAGGGTTGACGGCCCATGGGAACCCAAAGGATCAGGACACCGTTTTGACGCCAAAACTCTTTTGCTTGACCCTTATGCCAGGGCCCTTGCAGGCGCAGAAAAATGGAATGTCCGGGGCAAAAAGCAGGCAGGCTTCACGCGGCGCTGTCATATAATTGAAAATCATTTTGACTGGGAAGGCGACCGCCCCCTGCAAATTCCACTGCAGGACTCGATCATTTACGAGATGCATGTCCGGGGATTTACGCAGCATCCCAGTTCCAAGGTCAAGCATCCCGGCACCTTTGCAGGCATTATGGAAAAAATACCCTATCTGCAGGAATTGGGTATTACTGCGGTTGAACTGATGCCGATTGCCGAATTCAACGAAAATGAAAACATCAATATCAACCCGGCAACCGGCTTGAAACTTTTGAATTTCTGGGGGTACAACCCCATAACTTTCTGCGCCCCAAAGGCTTCCTACGCTGCTGACAGTAAAAAAGGCAACCAGGTGCGGGAATTCAAGGAAATGGTCAAGGCCCTTCACAAGGCAGGTATAGAGGTGATCCTGGACGTGGTATTCAACCATACCGCGGAAGGCGGCAGTAATGGCCCGATGTTAAACTACAGGGGGCTGGATAATTCAATCTATTACCTTCTCGATCCTGTCACAAGAAAATATCTTAATTTCTCGGGCTGCGGCAACACCCTCAACTGTAACCATCCGATTGTCAGGCAGCATATTATAGACTGTCTGCATTTCTGGGTAATTGAGATGCATGTGGACGGTTTCCGTTTTGACCTAGCTTCCATTCTGGGAAGGGACCGGAACGGTGCCCCCCTGAGCAATCCCCCAATGGTGGAGATGATCGCCGAAGACCCCATCCTGTCCAATACCAAATTGATTGCCGAGGCCTGGGATGCCGCCGGCTTATATCAGGTTGGAAGTTTTTCCACCAGCGGCCGCTGGGCCGAATGGAACGGCAAATTCCGCGATGATGTCAGGGCTTTCATGTGCGGCCATGAGGGCAAGGTCCCATCCCTGGCTACCCGTATAGCCGGCAGCTCGGATCTGTTCCAGAAAAGTTTGCGCCGGCCTTACAACAGTATAAATTTTATTACCAGTCATGACGGCTTTACCCTCTTTGATCTGATAAGTTACAACACCAAGCACAACCTGGAAAACGGCGAAGACAACCGGGACGGCTATGATCATAATATTAGCTGGAACAGCGGCCATGAAGGCGAGACGGATGATGCTGGAATTAACCTGCTGCGTGCCAGAAGAATGCGAAGCCTGGCGGTCATCCTCATGCTGTCACAGGGTGTACCAATGGTGCTCGCAGGCGATGAGTTCGGCCGAACCCAGAAGGGAAATAACAACGCCTACTGCCATGACAGTCCTCTGAGCTGGATTGATTGGAGTCTGCAGGAAAAAAACTATGATTTTTTTCGTTTTTTCCGTTTTCTCATTTCTCTCCGCAAAAAACATCCTGTTTTCAGGAGGTCTGACTTTTTTCCGGACCTGCCCCATGAACTTCATCACCCTATCAGGTGGCAATCCACGCAACCCGGCACCAGCGATTGGTCTAAGACCTCGAAAAGTCTGGCTTTTCTCCTGGACGGTCTGGGGGCGGAAGGAAATCCTGACAATGACTTTTTCGTCATGCTGAACGGCCATCCCTCAAGTGTGAAGAGATTTACAGCTCCTATCCCGAGAAACAACAGCAGGTGGCGTAAAATTATCGATACAGCCGCACCGCCGCCCCTGGACATTCTCGAGGATGCGGAGGGAATCTTTCTACCCTCTAATAAAAACATCAAAGTGGCACCCATGGCTGCGGTGGTTCTGATTTCAACTTCAAAGTGATATGACCAGGCAATTTCTCTTCATAGGCGACTCGTTAATCGAATTTTTCAATTGGCAGAAAAGATTTCCTGGTCAGCAGGTCTATAATTTCGGTTCTGCCGGCGAAACAGCAGAAGGATTGTTCTCCAGGCTGCCAAACATCATCAGAAGGATCAGCTCTGCCGACCTGGTCATGACAATGACCGGCACCAACAACATTGCCATGGAGGATTACAGCTTCCTGTTCACCTATGAAAAAATCATTGCCATGCTGCAGAAAAACTATGAGCGGGCAACCATTGTTATGACAAGCCTGCTGCCCATAGAGCTTTTCTTTTTAGGAGATGCTGTGCCCCGGATCAACGAGAGACTAAAGGCTATTGCCAGGGAAAATAATATTACCTACCTGGACCTGTACCCGCTATTCCTGGGAGAGGATTCAAAGGCCGTCAGTGCCTACTATGAAGCTGACGGTGTTCATTTAAGCGACGAAGGCTACGAAGTCTGGGCCCGGGCTCTTGAGACAAGTATTCTGCCTTCTCTTGGCTGAATGCTTTTGGTGTAATTATTTTTTTGTCAATAGTTTGATCAAGTTCATCTTGCTGAAAACAAAATAATTATTTATATTCCTGCTCTTGTTATTGGCACTGCAAAAGCTTATTGTGTTTATACTTTGTTGGCCAAATCGCATCGATTGATTTTGGCAATCATTGTACCTGCCGTAAAAACGATTATGCCGGTCATGTTTATCGGCCCTGACAATTGCTCTGCAGAGAAATGTATTGCGCAAGGTAACCAATACATATTGTCAGGCTCAGTCGATGATTGCAAAAATTATAATTGCATCATATTTGTGCCCTAGGAATTTTTCATAACTATAAAGTAACGGCATCAAAAAATTTTAGGAGGATATTTCATGTACAAATTTATTTCCGTCTGCTGCTCCATTATTTTTATTATCAGCCTGGCGGCATGCAGTCAGGACAAGCCAAAGGAACAGGCAAGCACACCACAAACCACCCAGCAGCAACCTGATACCGGCACGGCAGCAGCTCCTTCCGGAGGACCTGTGACTGGAAAGGTGCTTGAGACAATGGATGCTGCCGGCTACACCTATCTGAATGTGGAAACAGCAGCAGGCGCCAAATGGATCGCTGTAAACCAGACACCGGTCAAAGTTGGCGAAGAGGTTACCTATATGGACGGCATGGTTATGCAGAATTTCTTCAGCAAATCCCTTGACCGTACTTTCCCGGAAATCGTATTCTCCGGCGGCCTTGTTGGCAAAGGCGGTCCGCCGTCTGCAATGCCCCCGCAGCAGGGGTCTGGATCACAGCCCTTTACCCAGCCTCCTGGCTCCGGCGCAGAATCCTTTTCCCAGGCCCTTACCTCTGAAAGCGGCATGGCTGCCCCTCCAGGTGCAGGCATGGCACCCGGCAGCCAGAAGGCGGTTGTACCGTTTGCTGAAATCAAGGTTGAAAAGGCCCCTGGTGAAAACAGCTATACAATTGGTGAGATTTTCAGCAAGGCAGCGGAACTCAACGGCAAAACCGTTGTGGTCAGAGGCAAAGTCATGAAAGTATCACCTAATATCATGGGCCGCAACTGGATTCATCTGCAGGATGGAACCGGCAGTCCGGACTCCAGCACCCACGATCTCGTTGTCACCACCTCTGTGGAACCTGGGGCTGACTGGGATATCATCACAATTGAAGGGATTCTCGCCGCCAACAAGGATTTTGGCTCCGGCTACTCCTATCTGGTCATTGTCGAAGACGCGAGCCTAAAACAATAACTTGGCTGCCCTTTTCACGGGCCCTTTCACCGGGGCCCGTGATTTTTTTTACATTCTTGACTGACCTGACATTTCCTCTATGAAAATTGCAATTATCGGCCCCGGCGCCCTGGGCTGCCTCCTAGCGGCCTCGCTCACCATCAAACTGGACCAATCTGGCCAAAAAAAATACGCACCGGACCTCTGGCTCCTGGATTATAAATCCGAACGAGCACAATTCCTCAGAGAACAAGGCCTGATTTTAGAAGAAGGGGGTCAGAAAAAAACCTGCAGTATTAAAGCAACCGCGGACCCGAAAAATATCGGCCCGGTGGACCTTGTCATACTCTGTGTCAAATCGCCCCAGGTCGCTGCAGGTCTTCAAGTGGCAGCAAAACTTTTTCAGACGGATACTCTCCTGCTAACCCTGCAGAATGGCATTGGCCACCTGGAAATGCTTAAGGACAGGCAGAAGCTTCCTTCAATCGTTCTTGGTGTAACTGCCCAGGGCGCGAACATGGTTGCGCCCGGCCATGTGCGTCATGCCGGGGATGGTCTGACCAGGATAGGTTTTCTCAACTCCGCCAGTTTCTCAAAATCACTCCATCTTGCCAAGGTATGCAACCTGCTGAACTATGGTGGCATAGAGACGGTTATCGTTGACAATATTACTGACTATATCTGGTCGAAGCTTCTCATCAATGTTGGCATTAATGCCTTGACTGCTATCCACCGCTGTCCTAATGGCAATCTGCTGGATTCCGGCGAACTGCAGGAGCAGCTCTCAGCCGCGGTAGCTGAAGGCGAAGCAGTGGCCCGGGCTTTGGGAATCCACCTGATAGAAGATCCACTTGCCTTAACCCTTGATGTTAGCAGAAAAACAGGGCAAAACCTTTCATCAATGCTGCAGGATGTGAACAACCGGCGGCCCACCGAAATTGATTCAATCAACGGGGAGATCTCTGCAGCCGGCAGAAAACTTGGTATACCGACCCCGGTCAACGATGAGTTGATCGAAAAAGTGAAAGAAATCGAACTGGCATACTAACGTTTGACAATACCCTTCAAACCCTGAAGATGAACAAAATTAACCCTGCACTTATCGGCTTTGATATTGATGGCGTGGTTGCTGATACAGGCGGTGCCTTCATTCGGATAGCCGACGAAGAATACGGTATAAACTCCATCACCCTGGATGATATCACCAGTTTCGAGGTCATAGACTGTCTTGATGTGGATCCAAATATTATTGAAGAGATTTTCAACCGGTTGCTTGATGACCCTCTAACCGCCGGCCTGCTGCCCATGGAAGATGCTATTGACGTGCTGCACCAATTTGCCGAGCAGGCACCGTTGACCTTTGTTACAGCGCGCCCCCAGAAGAAGCCCATCGCCCGCTGGCTCAAACATTTTCTGCAGCCTGTCACGTTTGAAAAAATCAGGCTGGTGGCTATGGGTGTGCACGACAACAAAACCCCCTATATAAAAGATCTTGGCCTGAAATATTTTGTGGATGACCGTCTGCAGACATGCGTGATGCTGGCCCGGGAAGGAATTACCCCCCTTGTCTACAACCAGCCCTGGAATAACAACGGCCATGATTTGCCAACAGTCAATAACTGGCAATCCATCCAGGCCCTCTGTTTCGACTGATACTCTTCCTACGTCAATATCCCAATAAATATTATAGTTCCGTAACCGGACTGTTTACACATTAATAACAATATGTTAGTAATTTCAGTCTGTTCTCAATTTTCTGACTGCTAAACTATTGTCCAAGGGGTCTTTAAAATGGAATGTCCAAAATGTGGCCACCATTTTAGGAACTATAAAAATCCACTGCCCACGGTGGATATCATAATCGAAGCAATGGGCGGCATCATTTTAATTGAAAGAAAAAACGAACCAATAGGCTGGGCCCTTCCGGGAGGGTTCGTTGATTACGGAGAATCTCTTGAGCAGGCAGCAGTTCGGGAAGCTCTTGAAGAAACGGGCCTCCATGTGACAATCAACCGGCAGCTTAAAACCTATTCTGACCCTGACCGTGATCCGAGACACCATACCATTTCCACTGTTTTTTTAGCAACAGCGAATGGAATGCCTAAAGCCGGTGATGACGCCGGGAAAACAGCCATTTTTACCCGGCAGAATTTGCCTCCCCTGGTTTTTGATCATGCAAAGATCCTGGCTGACTATTTCACCTACAAACAGGAAGTCAACCGCCCATGACCGAGGCCCCCATGAGAATTCTTCTTGTTGACGATGATCCGTCAATACTTGAGATCCTGTCAGACATGATGGCCATATTCGGTTATGAGCATGATACTGCCCAGAACGGCCACGAGGCGATTGAAAAGTTAAAAAGTGATTTTTTCCATATTGTACTGACTGATATGAAAATGCCCGGCATGGACGGCATGGAACTCCTGAGATACATGAACAGCAACTATCCCAACATCAAGGTCATGGTTCTTACCGGCTATGACCGTACCTTTTCCTATACCGATGTGATCAAGGCCGGGGCCAGCGACTTTATATCCAAACCTTTCAACACCGATGAACTCGAAGCTAAAATAAACAGGCTTGTCCGCGAGATAGAACTCCTGCGCCAGCTTGAAATCCTTTCAATTTCAGATGGGCTGACGGGCCTTTATAACCGGCGTTATTTTGATACCAAAATATTCGAGGAGGTACGCCGGGCCCACCGCCAGAACCACAATCTCTTCCTGGCATTGCTCGACGTTGACAATCTCAAGATGATAAATGACAAATACGGCCATCTTTCAGGTGACAAGCTGCTTAAGTCTGTGGGCGATCTCATAAAGCATTGTATCAGGGAAGACGTCGACTGGCCCTTCCGTTATGGCGGAGATGAATTCTGTGTCATCTTGTCCCAGGTTTCCCAGGAGCAGGCCCTGATGACTTCTGAACGCTTCATCCAAAGTTTTAATGAAAAAAAACTGCCGCTGACCGGGTTAAGCATAGGACTGGCCAGATTTATCCGCACAGGGCAGAATAAGTGGATTGAAGATATTGCCGACCTGATCAGAAGGGCTGATAGAGCCTTGTATAAAGCAAAACAAAGCGGCAGGAACCGCGTTGTGGTTGATAGGGAAAATGACAAACCCGAGACAGAGTAATGAGGCAAAGAGGCCGGTGCAAATCAGCCGGCTTCTTTCGTCAGTTTTTGAGCATAAAAAATGGCTCTCCAAACTTGAGCTGCACAGGGTCTTTCAATTCTGGAACAGCGCCGTCGGTAAAGAAATTGCTGCAGTAGCCCAGCCTTCCCTCATCCGGGGCCATGTCCTCTGGGTTAAAGTGGCGGACTCGGTCTGGATGCAGCAGCTGCATCTGCAGAAAATGCTCCTGCTGGAAAAGGTAAACCAGCACCTTCATGAAGAAAAAATCAGCGATATCCACTTTCAACTCAACAGCTCATTGACCCCTCCGCCCGAACCTGAACCGCTGGAATCCAAGCCGATTTTTCTGGACAAAAAAAAGGAACAGGAGTTTGACAAACTTATCAGCTCTCTGGATAACCGTGAACTGAAGGCCTCGCTGAAAAATCTCTGGATCAAGATGCAGATGAAAAGCGTGAGGGGTGAGGAGTAAGGGAAGTAAGGAGTGAGTGTGCGGACAATAAAGGTAAGGTGCTGGTCGAAATGTTAGCGGGTTATTTTTGGAGTACTGGAGTGATGGAGTGGTATAATAAATTAAAAAATATGCAGCCAGGCATCTCTAGGCTGTATGCTTTCACTTTAGGCACTTGTAACTCGTAACTTGTAACTTTAGGCACTTCAAACTTTAGGCACTTGTAATTTCCAACCTAGCAGATCCGCGGCAGCGGCTCACCGTGAAGCATATCAACAATCCTGCTTGAGCCGATACTGGTTTCCAATACCACCTGCCCTGGATGATCGGCTACCACCTCACCGATAATGCACGAATTTTCCCCGTATTCCATGTTCTGCATCACAGCCATCAGATGCGGTGCAGCATCCGGCTCGACAAATGCCAGCAATTTACCTTCATTGGCCAGGTAAAGCGGGTCCAGACCCAGCAGTTCACAGGCACCCCTGACATCATCACGCACCGGCAGGTCTTTTTCACGGATACGGATCCCTACCCCTGATGATATGGCCAGCTCGTTTAACGTGGTGCCCACGCCTCCCCTTGTCGGGTCACGCAGAACATGAATGTATCCCCCTGCTTCTCTGACCATGGCTGCAACCATGTGGTTCAGGGGGGCCGAGTCGCTCTGAAATTCTCCCTGGATCTGCAATCCCTCACGCTGGCAGAGAATGGTTGCCCCATGGTCCGCCATGGTGCCGCTCAGGATAATCCTGTCACCCGGCCGGCCATTTCTGGCCGAG
>Ga0111148_1061_pt1 | contig 13200 bp, 8 predicted proteins | sample DeeMarSeWOR28_12_FD_80359 | JGI IMG/M metagenome (GOLD analysis project Ga0111148, IMG submission 80359) | Desulfobacterales bacterium SG8_35 | reverse complement strand
TTTTTTCCTGTTGTCCAACACCTTTCTTACTGAGCGCACGAGCTGTTCCATATCAAAAGGTTTCAGGAAATAGTCGGCGATACCTATTTTTTTCGCCATAGTATGGGAAATCTTTGAACTGTAGCCGGTGCAGAGGATGATCGGAAGATCCGGCTTTATGGTGAGAAGCATAACAGCCAGTTCCGACCCGGATATATTCGGCATTGTCTGGTCAGTAATAACCAGGTCGAATTTGTCCGGGTCAGCCTTGAATGATTCCAGGGCTTCCATGCTGCTGGTTTTGGACGTGACCTTGTAGCCATAGAGCTGGAGCATTTCGGTGGCCAGTTCCACAAGCGATTCTTCATCATCCACAAAGAGAATACTCTCATCGCCCTTGTGCTCGGATGAGCGGATATGTTTTACCACTACCGGGTATTGGTCGACTATTGGAAAATAGACATTAAAGGTTGTTCCGGCGCCCGGTGTGCTTTCCACCGTGATCATGCCCCCATGGTTTTCGACAATGCCATGCACGACGGACAGGCCCATACCGGTGCCTTCGCCGACTTCTTTGGTAGTGAAAAAAGGATCAAAGATGCGCTCCTGAATTTTAGGGCTGATGCCTTTACCCGAATCGGTAACTGAAAGCAGGGCATAGAGACCGGGCTGCATCATGGTTTTATGCCTTGTTTCATCAGCACCCAATTCCACCTCCTGCAGGGAGACCTTGAGCAGGCCCTTTTCATCCATGGCATGCACCGCATTGGCGCAAAGGTTCATGAGCAGCTGGTTGAGCTGGGTGGGATCAGCGTTTATGGTACGGCATTTAGTGTCAAACTCCTGCTGTATGGCAACAGTTGATGGGATCGTTGAGCGCAGCAGCTTCAGCGTTTCGGTTAGAACCAGGTGGGGCTTGACCGGCATCAGATCCTGCTTGGCCTGGCGGCTGAAGGCAAGGATCTGGCGCACCATATCCTTGGCCCGTACCGAGGCTTCCAGTATCTTGTCAACATATTGCCTGGCAGGGCCATCCTCCTTCATGACATATCTGGCCAGATCTGCATTACCGAGGATAATGGTAAGGATATTGTTGAAATCATGGGCTATGCCGCCGGCCATGGTACCGATGGCTTCCATTTTATAAACCTGCCGCAGCTGGGCTTCGAGTTTTGCCTTTTCCTCTTCCGCTTTCTTGCGGGCTGTAATATCCCTGGTAATGGACAGGATATGGGGCTCGCCGTTAAGTTGAATAATGTTGGCAGACATCAATCCGGTTTTGATGGAACCGTCCTTCAAGCGAAAATTCGCCTCCAGGTTTTCCACGTGGCCGGATTTCTGCAGCCCTTCCACCAGGGTTTTTCGATCTTTCGGGTTCTCCCAGATGTTGATATCGAGGGAAGATCTGCCGATTATATCCTCACGGGTATAACCGGATAGTGCGGCAAAGCCTTTATTCATCTCAACATAGGTTCCGTCCATTCTGTTGATGGCAATGGCATCGGGGCTGGTGCGGAAAGCGATGCGGAACCGCTTTTCCAGCTCGAAAAGCTCTTTTTCAGCTTTAACATGTTCGGTGATATCGTGGATCCTGGAGAATATGACCTTCCTGTCCTGCAGCATAATTGTGACAGCACCAATATTCACTACGATCACTTCACCGTTTTTCTTCCTGTGCAGCCTTCTTCTGATGCGCAGACTGCCTTCCCTGGCTGTTCTGTTTATAGTTGCAATGGTTTTATCAGGCTCAGCGCTTATATCTTTGGCTTTAAGATGGAGGGCCTCCTCCAAGGTATAGCCATACAGTTGGAGAAATGCAGCGTTGGCGTCAATAAGCTGTTGGGTTTCTCCGTCAAATATGACGATAGCATCAATTTCATTATTGAAGATCTTGCTGTATTTCTCCTCGCTTTCCCTGAGTTCCTGCTCCGCTTTTTTGCGTGCAGCGACATCGCGCATGACCCCCAGAAAGCCGATGGTGGTGCCGGTTTCATCTTTGACTTCAACACCAAGCGTCTCACTGGGAAACACCGTCCCGTCCTTGCGCCGGTAATTGATCTCGTAGACAGGGGAATCCACCTTGGCCCCGACATGGAAGCGCTTTTTGCCCTGCTCCAGGTAGTCCTCCTGGCTGGCATAAAAAAACTGCGTTGTCTTGCCCGCCACCTCGTCAAACTGATACCCGAATGTATCGGTAAAGGCCTTGTTGATCATGATGATCCGCCGCTTTTGATCAACAAAAACCACCGCATCTGACATGGAGTTGAAGATTGCCTCGAATTCGGCCCTGCGGCGGGTTATTTCTCTCTGGGCTGTCCTCCGCTCTGAAATATCCTCAAAGATGCCGATAATGCCTGTCACGGAACCGTCTGCAGCATAAGAGGGGCTGAAATGGGCTTCCATGTCTCTTTTGATATTGCCGGTGACGCTGAGATATTCCCCCTCGAACCGGCTTTTCCTGCCTGCCAGAGCATCTGCTATGGCATTGCGCATGGCATCATTTTTAATGTTCCGGTAAGAAAAACCGAGCAGCTTTTCCCGTGGCGCCCCGAAAATTTTAACAGCCTTGTCATTGCATGTAGTAATGACACCGTTCTTGTCAGCGGACATGATGGCAAGTGGGGAATGCTCGAAAATGGACCTGAATTTTGTCTGGCTTTCTTCCAATTCCTGCTGCAGCTTCTTTTTTTCCGTAATATCGGTGATGAGGGATATGAAGCCTAAGATCCTGCCGTTCTCGTCGCGTCTGTAGTTCCAGTCAACTTTCACATCTACCCGGGAGCCGTCTTTTCTGCAGTCCTCGCCTATCCATGGGGTGGGAACCGGCTGCTCCCGGACCAGATGTTCAAGATATGCTGCCAGTTCTTCTTTTTCAGATTCTGTCGGGCAAAAATCAAGCATTGATCTGCCGATCAGTTCTCCGTTTTTATAGCCGTGGATAGTGTGATGGGCCGCATTGGCATAAACTATTACACCCTTTGTGTCGATTTCCTGGATGCCGAATAATATGGAGTCAAAAAGAGCGCGGTAATCCTCTTTTTCCTTGCGGTAGGACTCCAGCTTTGCCGGCCCGGAATGGTTGTGCGTTAATGTCATGATGCCTTCTGGAGTACGTGTTGAAATTATAGCCCGCAGACACTAGGTATTATTTCCTACTTGCTACCAATACTGAAAAAAAATAGCAATATGCAAGCAGAAAACCGCCTTGGCCTTTTTCTTATACCATAAATAAAATAGCCCATAAATAGCATTCTTGCGAAATTTTTAGGAATGATTCTCGCATAACGCCCTTATTTTATTGGAAAAGTGCGACAATTTGCCACATTGTGGCATCTGCACCTATGTGGTAGCCAATATGAAGCCACAATGTGGCAGCCTGTTATTGCATATCCGCTAAATACCCCTTGGATAGTGCGGGCATGCATGCAGGTTCCATTTGTTTTCCCGCCGATATCAGGGAAGCAGAAGGTTGGGGAGGTCTATCCGTACAGGGTGGATTAAAAAGAATCTATGACAGTGAGGTAGAATGACAGATGAAAGATGGAAAAAAAGAGATTTCAAGAAGAGATGTATTGATTGGAGCAGGTACAATAGCCGCCGGAGCTGCGGTATTATCTACCGGTGTTGCAAGTTTTGTCTCTAATGCCAAGGCAAGCGGTACTGTCTACGCTTACAAAAAACTTGATCTTGATGAAGTAGGAAGGATTGCCCATGAAACCTATTTTACAAAATTCTGTGCCGAGACGACACTGACCGGTCTTTTCAAGCCTCTGGCGGAAAGCCTTGGGGAACCTTATGCTTCCTTCCCGCTGAACTCGGTTTTCTGGGCTCACGGCGGGATGATGGGCTGGGGCACCGCCTGCGGCACCCTGATCGGCGCCGGAACGGCCGTTGGCCTGATCACCGCTAACGACACGACCAAGGTTACTACGCCTGGGGGCCGGGCACCGGTTCCGGTTGGCGAGGCAATCATCAACGATGTTATTGCATTCTATGCCAACGAGAACCTGCCCCGATATAAGCCGGCAGCAGGCCAGGCAAAATACGAGGTTAAAAATCAGAGCGTCAGTGATACACCCATTTGTCATATTTCCGTCGGCAAATGGATGGACAAGGAAGACGTTAAATTTTTCGGCATTGAGCGGAAAGAGCGGTGCGCACGGTTGTCTGCCGACATTGCACAGTATACCGCAAAACTCCTGAACGAGTGGGCTGACGGCACCTATAAACCCCGCAATGAGCCTTTGGCCAATGCATTGGACAACCAGATCACATCGCAGGGCAACTGTGGTGACTGCCACGGTGATAATGTTCCGACAGCCAAGGGTGCCTGATCACTAAGGCAGGATTTCTGAAAAGAACTCCTTTTCAGTGATGACTTTCAAAGGCGGCTGCAGATTGCAGCCGCCTTATTTTTTTAAAATAGAAACCCAAGATACGAGATGCTAAATCCGCAATATCAAACGAATCAGAATGACTTAATCCCGAATGTTTGAAACAATAAACATTTAATTTTGGGAGATTGTCAGCGCTTACCTTTGCTTATTTTCTGCCTCCACTCCTCTGTTTTCTGAAGACTGGCCCGCCTGGCAGGGTTGTCGGCATACAACACTACCCATTAAAGACACGAAACTGCAACATACGGATTAGAAGGTCGCCTGTGTGGTTTTGATTTATATTGTATGGTTTTAACATGCTTGATAATCATCAGGCACGCAATCTGCAAAGAAAAGCAGGACAAAAACCAATATATACTGTTGACATAGCGGATTCATCAAATAAAATGGACGGGGCTCTGCCCTTCTGGATGAAGCAGCTGATTCTCTACTGGGTAAAGTTAACATTGCCACTGGATACGTAGACTGATTTTTAGTCTGAGAAAAGTCAATATGTTGCAAAGCATGTTGACTGCTTATCAATCTGCATTCCTAACAAATTGTGGCACTAAATAAGTAGTGATTATTTTGAAATAATTATCTTCAAGGATATCGCTAAAGAGAATAAAGGAGTAGTAAATTTGAGCACCACAACATTATTTCAGCAACAACTTCTAGATATAATTCCTATCCCGATTTTCATAAAAAATGAAAAATATATTTACATAGGATGCAATAAAAGTTTCGAAGATTTCCTGGGTAAGGATCGTCAGGAAATAATCGGAAAGTCGGTGCATGATATTGCACCTGCTGAACTGGCGGCAGTTTATCATGAAAAAGACCAAGAGCTTATTAATAGCCCTGGTGTCCAAATTTATGAATTTGAAGTTAAGAATAAAAGTAAAGGGAATCGTCAAGTTGTTTTTCATAAAGCAACTTTTGGTAGGGATGATGGTCAGGTTACCGGATTAGTAGGTGTAATTCTAGATATTACAGAAAGAAAAAAGGCTGAAGAACAAAAGGAACAACTTCTTTCAGAGATCATTGAAAGTGAGGAACGCTATAGGACTTTATTTGAAAATGCCACCGATATTATCCAAACTGTCCGTGCAGATGGCAAGTTGCTCGATGTCAATTCCAGCTGGTGTGCTGCATTAGGCTACAGCATAGAGGAGGCAGAACACCTTAATATTTTTGATATAATACATCCAGATTGTGAAGATGAGTGTATAGTTAATTTTAAGAGGGCCTTAAATGAGGGGACAACCGGAACTATTGAAACGATTTTCACCAAAAAGGATGGTGAAAAAGTTATATTACAAGGCTCAGCAAACTGTAATTATATCAATGGGCAACCTTCTTATGTTCACTGTATTTTTCATGACATAACAGAACAGCGGCGCATGGAAGATGAACTTATTAAAATGCACAAGCTGGAATCGATAGGCTTACTGGCCGGAGGCATAGCACATGACTTTAATAATATCCTGACAGTTCTGACCGGCAACCTATCCTTGGCACGAATGCACCTCGATCCTGATGATAAAGTGCATAAGAGAATTGAGGAAGCTGAAAAAGCAACTTTTCGGGCAAGAGATCTCACCCAGCAACTGCTTACCTTTTCGAGGGGCGGGGATCCCATTAAGCGGACAGCATCGATCATCGAACTCGTTAAGGACTCGTCTCAATTTGTTTTGCGTGGTTCAAATGTCAGGTGTGATTTTGATCTTCAACAGGATCTCTGGTTGGTTGAGCTGGATGAGGGGCAGATCAGCCAGGTTCTAAATAATCTGTTAATAAATGCGGACCAGGCAATGCCTGAGGGTGGTACAATTACCATTCATGCTGAAAATGTTCACATCAGTTCCAATGAGGTTCCTTCTTTAAAAGAAGGTGACTATGTAGCGGTATCGGTGGAAGACCAGGGGGCCGGTATCAGCGAAAAATACCTGTCAAAAATATTTGATCCCTATTTTTCCACTAAACATAAAGGTCAAGGATTAGGGCTGGCAACAGCCTATTCAATTATCAAAAAACATGATGGATTCTTGGCGGTTGATTCAGCCCTTGAAAAGGGTTCGGTGTTTAGGTTTTATCTTCCGGCTTCCCCCGAAAAAGAAGTGCGCCAGGTATCTGCCGGAGAAGGAGTACACATTGGCAAAGGTTTAATTCTACTGATGGATGATGACGAGAAAATCAGGGAAATTGGTAGAGAAATGCTCGAACATATGGGATACCAGGTGAAGACAGCATCAGATGGCCAGCAGGCACTAGAATTATACATCAGAGCCATGCTGGAGAACACTCCATTTGACGCAGTAATAATGGACCTGACAGTTCCTGGAGGTATGGGTGGTAAGGAGACAATGGCAAAGCTGTTGGGAATTGATCCTTCCGCCACGGTAATTGTATCCAGTGGCTATACAAATGACACGGTCATGGCCAACTATAAACAGTTTGGCTTTTCCGCTATTGTGACCAAACCATACAAGATTGAGGATGTAAGCAAGGTGCTTAAAAGCCTGTTACATTCAGAATAGAACTAATCGTATGGAATAAGCGTTGTTGCTGGACAGCCGGGTAGAACCATCCAGCAAGACAAGTATTCCCTAATTTTTAAGTTATATTTTCAAAGCTCATATATCTTGCCACAGTGTTGACTATTTGTGGAAGATATGTGTGCCTCGCCTGGCAAACAAGTGGGTTTTTTGTCCAATTGCCCTGCTGTCTTTCCGCAATTTTCCGGTTTTCCGGAACCGAATTTCTGGAATGCGGAAAATAATGTTTATGCAAAATAGCAATAAATTCGTTAACCAACTGAAATAAAACATTTTTTTTGTTTTTGATGCCTGGGCATATTATTTGCATAAATATATTGCAGCTGAAGGTTAGAAACATTTCCTGATTTACATATTTTTGTCTCTCAGCTTATGAGATTTACAAAGGAGGGAAGAATAATGATAGCTAGTAAAACATGCTCAGAAATCAGGTCCGTCAATTATTTTGTTTGCTATTCCCTTTTGGTGCTTTGTGTATCCCTCTTTAATACAGTTTCAGCATCTGCTACATCTTTCACAGTGGCAGATGTTGATTTTGTCGGTGGAGTTTATGAACTCAGGTACTCTACCTACACAAATACCCTAGCAAAGAATGGTACAGGAACTCCCCTTGATAGTACCCCACTTGATGATTTGTTTTTATCAAATAGCGGTAATACGAGTTATGACTCTTGGCAATATTATGGCTCCGATGCTGGTGTTAGATATTTACAAGCAACAGGTGCTTGTAGCGGTTATAGTTGTAGTATAAATTCAACTTATAACACAAGTGGTTCAGCTCACATGGGCTGGGATTTTACCTCTATCTCTGGGCAAATAGCCCAAATAGAACTCATTGCATCAAGTTTCATTTTCCAGTTTAGTCCCTGGGGAGACGAAGCCTATAATGATCAAATATATGGTCAGGTTGCGACGCCCACATCTTCATTCGGGACAGCAACGTTCACGGATATTTACAGATACAGCGGGAATAATCCCAATAATGACGCTAGTTTGCCTGGGGCGCTGGGTGTGTGGGGGCTTGATATTACTTCTTCGCTGAGTAATTCCTGGCTTGCCAATCCAACCCTGCTTGAGTTAAATTTCGGCTATGATCTAATGAACACCGACATCCCTGGTAGACATTTAGAGTTATTTCGTGACTTTAACTCCTCTTCAAGCGGTTTCATGCTTCGTGTCACTCTTGATTCAGGTCCAACAACCGACCCAGTTCCCGAACCCGCCACCATGCTCCTGCTTGGCACAGGCTTGGTTGGTGTAGCTGGCGCAGCCAGAAGGAAAAAGAAGAACTAGGATTAATTCCTACTTGAAATATATGTATGAGGCAGGGCCAGAAACGGCCTTGCCTTTTTTGTTTCAAGACTCCAGTTTTAGGGTAGCAACTAATACTCTTATGTCCCCCTATTGTCCCCCAAAGAAAAAGGGTTCCAGCGTAAACCCCTGAAACCCTTGTCATTACTGGCGCGCCTGGCAGGATTCGAACCTGCGACCTACGGATTAGAAGTCCGTTGCTCTATCCAGCTGAGCTACAGGCGCACTCATTTTCATTGCCGAAAAATAATTGTACCATTGCCGGGCCGAGAAGCCAAGACTAAGAAGGCGATTACTATAGCCAGCAGGTGTGCAATCCGCAACCCATTTCAACAGGGTGAAAAAGGGGCCGCAAAGGAGATGAACGCTGGAAGCAGGATATTTTTATAAAGAACTGGAAGTGCATCCGGCATGGGATTCGGATAAATATTTTGGCAGTATACATTTTAATTATTGTAAAAAACTGCAGAGTAGATAACCCTGTGAGGGTTTTGTATGTTGCAAGTATCGGCAATTAAAAGAGAAAGACGGGGAAGATATCCATGTTGAACATTGCACTGCACTATCCCATTCACACCCTTGAAGGCAAGGAACTGGTACCGGCAGGAGTTACGTTGACCGAGGATGTTGTCCGTGAAGTGATTGGTTCCAACACCGGTACGCCGGCAAAAAGCATGGCGCTCATGCAGTTCGGCTCTGTAAAAAGTGATATTGCACAATTTTTTGCCAGTCCGCCCTATAAAGCTATTTTCGGCAGCAATAAGGATGCGGGGGATGTCCCGGATGATAGCGCCGATGTCTTAAATGTTATGGAACAGGTGACCCTGCCCGTACCTGTTCTGGAAACCATGGCTTATTTCCGGGGATATGATTTCCATACTTACCGGCATATGCTGATGATCTTTGCCCTTTCCACCCTGCTGGCCAAGATTCTGGTGCCTGACCACCAGAGGCGGGTAGAACATTCCACGGCAGGACCGTCTCACGATCTGGGCAAGGTCTGCGTGCCGCTTGATATCCTCATGAAGCAGAGCCCCCTGACCCTGGAAGAGCGCAATATTCTTTTTCAGCACTCAATAGCAGGCTATGTCCTTCTTTGTTATTACACCAAGGACTTGGAAAATTTCTCCGCCAAGGTGGCAAGGGACCACCATGAGCGCCGGGACGGCTCCGGCTATATGCGCGGGGTGAAGCTTAAAGATCCGATGGTGGAAATTGTTGCAGTCTGCGATATCTATGACGCCCTTATCTCACCGCGTCCTTATCGTCCCGCGTCATTTGACAACCGTACGGCCCTGGAGGAGGTGACCTCCATGGCCCAGAGGGGACAGATAAGCTGGGAAGTGGTGCAGGCCCTGATTTCAGTGAACCGCATGGACAAGCCGGATTTCCAGTCTTCCAGGTTATCGTTGGAGAAAAGAGGGACGCCACCGCAGGATAACGCTTACGGCAAGACAGCAGAAGACTGAAATTTACTGTAAAATTACTGTTCTGCTTTTTCTATTTCCTTCCAGACCGGTCCCTTGGGGGTGTCTACTATTTCAACACCCTTTTGGGCCAATTCATTGCGCACCGTGTCTGCAAGTTCCCAGTCCTTGTTTTTGCGGGCTTCTTCCCGATCCTTGATAAGCCGGTTTATCTCCGGTGCCAGGGGGCACTCCTTCAGCTTCAGGAGATTCAGGATCCCGTTGATCTTTTCAAAGGTTTCCAGGATGTATTTTTTCTGCTCCAGGTCCAGCTGGCCCTGGGACAGGATCGGGTTTACCTTTTTGATAAAATCAAAGATGGCACCCAGGGCCCGTGACATGTTGAGGTCGTTGGCCAGCGCCCCGCAGAATTTCTCTTCCATGTCGGTGAGATAGGCCGCCACCTTGGGGTGGGGTAGGCCGGGGGGCAGGCAGAGCAGCTTGCGGGTAAATTCATCCAGCCTCCTTAAGTTCTTCCTGGCCTCATCAAGTTTCCTGAAGGAGAAATGCAGGGGTTTCCGGTAATGAGTAGCCATAAGCAGGAACCTGATCTCCCTGCCGTTGTACCCCTTGTTGAGCAGGTCCTTGAGGGTGAAAAGATTTTTGTTCTCAGGTGACATTTTCCTGCCTTCAACCAGGAGCTGTTCCGAGTGGAGCCAATAGTTTGCAAGCGGTTTACCGGTGAGAGCCTCGGCAATGGCAATCTCATTTTCATGGTGCGGGAAGATGAGGTCCCGGCCGCTGGTGTGAATATCAATGGTCTCGCCGAGGTAGTGGGTTGACATGGCAGCGCATTCGATATGCCAGCCGGGCCGGACATTGCCCCATTCTGTTTTGTAAAAAATACCCTGCTTCAACTCGGACAGGGTTGAGCGTTTGAGCAGGGTGAAATCCACCGGGCTTTCTTTTTCGTAGTCGTCCAGATCGACGGTTTTGCCGACCTGGATCTTGCTGAGGTCAACCCCTGAGAGCTTGCCGTAGCGTTTGAACTTTGAGATATCGAAATAGATGGAACCGTGCTTTTCATAGGCATAACCTTTTTCAATAAGGCGGGCCGTAATATCTATCATGGCTTCCACATGCTCGGAGGCCCTGGGAAAGCCGGTGGCATTCTTAACCCCGAGGGCGTCCATGTCCGCCTTGAATTCACGGATGTATGATTCGGTAAATTCAGGCATGGGTTGCCTGGATTTTTCAGCACCACGGATGGTATTGTCGTCCAGATCGGTGAAATTCATATAAAACTGCACCTTGAAACCCTTGCTCTCCAGGACGCGGTTTATGAGGTCGGCTACAATAAAGCGCCGGCAGTGGGAAAGATTTGCATGCTCATGGGCAGTGGGACCGCAGGCATAAAAGGTCACATTTTTCCTGGAGATGGGGCGGAAGACTTCCTTTTTCTTGGTGAGGCTGTTGTAGAACCGCAGCTGCTCTTCACGGATGTTTTTCTTCTCTTCTGCCTCTTTGGCGGAAAAGAGCGTGGTGCTCAGGTATTTCTCGCCGCCGTCCGGCAGGATTACCACGATGACTCCCTCCCCGATCTGTTCTGCCCTGGTCAGGGCTGCACACATGGCTGCCCCGGAGCTCATGCCGACAAAGAGGCCCTCCCGATGCGCCAGTTCCCTGGACATCCTGAAAGATTCGTCGTCCGGGATGTTGATGATCTGGAATGGCAGATTTTTATCAAAAATTCCGGGCTTATAGGACTCTTTCATGTTTTTTAGGCCCTGCAGCTTGTGACCGAGAAAGGGCTCGACAGCCGTCACCCTTACCTCGGGGTGCTGTTCCGAAAAATACCTGCAGAGCCCCATGGCTGTTCCGGTTGTGCCAAGGGTCGCGATCACATCGGTCACCTTGCCGCCGGTCTGCTCCCAAATCTCCGGCCCGGTGGTCCGGTAATGGACCTGCCAGTTTGCTTCATTGTTAAACTGGTCGGTCAGGAAGTAGCGGTCCGGATGCTCCCGGGCCATGATATAGGCCTGCTCAATGGCTCCATCCGTGCTTCTCTTGGCAGGAGTGAGAAGGATTTCCGCTCCGTAGGCCTCCATGATCTTGCGGCGTTCGATACTGGCGGATTCCGGCATGACAAGCTGGCAGCGGTATCCTTTGACCGCACAGACCATGGCCAGGCCTATACCGGTATTGCCGCTGGTTGCCTCCAGGACGATCTTGTCGGGTGTCAGTTCGCCGTTCTTTTCCGCTGTTTCTATCATGGAGAGGGCGATGCGGTCTTTCACCGAGCCGCCGGGATTGAATGATTCGAGCTTGGCGTAGATTTTTACTTTCTGGGCCGGGTTGAGCCGGTTGATCAGGATAATCGGCGTGTGGCCGATTTTTTCAAGTATGTTGTGATAGGCCATAATTCCTTAACCGTTTTAAAATAAAGAAGCAAAACAAAGAGATTGCTTTAAATTGAGCCTTGATAATGGTATTGGTTCCCGGAAAGAGCAGATGCCTTACCGGCGGAGATCGTCCCGGAACCGGAAATTTTTTGCCGACAAACCCATATAAGCAATACAGCGCAATGAGTAGGGTGGCAGGATAATGTGTAATGTACGATGATTCAAGGCTAATTTATTCCTCAATCCGAAAGACGTCGAATTTATCAGAGTTTTAAGCAGTTGCACGTTACGAATTGCGAGTAAAGGAAAAGTAACAATTATGGCAGAAAAGATCACATTAGCACATGGCAGCGGCGGCAAAGCCTCCCATGAACTGATAGAAAAACTCTTTGTTGCAAACTTTGGGAGCAAGGTCCTCGTCGCCCTGGAGGACAGTGCTGTCCTGCAGGCAGGTGAGGAAAAGATTGCCTTCAGCACCGATTCTTTTGTGGTCGATCCCATTTTTTTCCCCGGCGGCGATATCGGCTCCCTGGCCATCCACGGTACAGTTAATGATCTGGCCATGCGGGGCGCCAAACCCCTGTATCTTTCCGTAGCCATGATTATTGAAGAGGGTTTTGCCTATAAGGACCTGGAGACTGTTGTCCGTTCGCTGAAAGCGGGCGCGGATAAGGCAGGTGTCGAGATAGTGGCGGGTGACACCAAGGTTGTCCAGTCCGGCAAAGCGGACAAGATATTTATCAATACAACCGGTATAGGCCTGCTTGACAGGGAGCTAGACATCTCTGCCGCGAATGGACGGCCGGGCGACATGATTATCCTGAGCGGCACCATGGCGGATCATGGCGCCACTATCCTCTGCCAGAGGGAGGGCCTGCAGATCCAGGGAGGATTTACAAGCGATTCGGCTCCTTTGAATCATATGGTTGCCGCTATGATCAGGGAAGCAGGAACATCCATTCATGTCCTGCGTGATCCTACCAGGGGCGGGGTAGGCACCACCTTAAACGAACTGGCCATTTCTTCAGGGGTTGGAATCCGCATCCGGGAAGCAGATCTTCCGGTGCATGATGGTGTCAGGGGCGCCTGCGAACTGCTGGGGCTTGATCCGCTTTACCTGGCCAATGAAGGCAAGTTGCTGGCATTTGTCGAACCGGCTGCTGCGGAG
>Ga0111148_1073_pt1 | contig 13287 bp, 9 predicted proteins | sample DeeMarSeWOR28_12_FD_80359 | JGI IMG/M metagenome (GOLD analysis project Ga0111148, IMG submission 80359) | Desulfobacterales bacterium SG8_35 | reverse complement strand
TGGTGTAGGTGTCATATTCACGTTTCCAGTTATAAATATCCAATCCCAGCATGAGTTGGGTGTCATAAAAGCGGGGCTCGGTGAAACCGAGATTATACCTTGTGGCCGTGCCGCTGATATTGCCGGACAATGCCAGGCGCTGGCCCCGACCCAGAAAGTTGTTCTGGCTTATTTCAGCCATGAACATAAGAGAGTCAACCGAACTGTAGCCTGCGCCGACACTGAAAGCTCCCGTGGGCTTTTCCTTAACCTCAACCACAAGATCCATCTTGGTTTTATCCGGAGTGGGCTCGGGGTTTATGGAGACATCCTCGAAGAAATCAAGCCGGATCAAGCGCTGGTGGCTCATGCGCAGGGCCCTGGAGTCAAAGACCCCTTTTTCCCTGATCAGAAGCTCCCTGCGGATAACCTTGTCCCTGGTTCTGGTATTGCCTTTGATGGTTATCCTGTTGATATAGACAAGGTCCCCTTTGTTTATATCTATGATTATGTCAACCAGCTTTTCTTCTTTGTTGGTATTGACAGTTGGGGTGGTTTCGGCAAATGCATAGCCGTTTTCAGCATAAAAATCATTCAGGCGCAGGATGTCCTCGCGCAGGATATTGCGGCTTAAGTATTCCTCATTGTTGATTTTGAGCAGATGCAGCAGCTCTTCCTTGCTGCCGATAATATCCCCTGTCAACTCGATGTTGCCAACCCTGTAACGGTTACCCTCGGAAATCTCAATGGTGACATAAAGCCATTCACCGTCCTGCGTAATCTCAGGCATGCCGACGTTTGCCTCGATATAGCCGTGGTGATGATAAAAAGAGGTTATTCTTGCAGTATCCTGTTCGAGGATATCGCGTTTCAGCACCCCCGAGTCGGTAAACCAGGACAGCCAGCCTTTTTCCTTGGTTCCCATAACCTTTTCAAGTTCGCTGTCCTTAAAGGATTCGTTGCCGGCAAAGCGTATATCCTTGATAAAGACTTTTTCCCCCTCTTTAATGGCAAACTCAATGTCAACCCGGTCAGCTTTGGGATAGGTGAGTTCAGGTGTTACCTCGGTATTATAGAAACCCTTGCCGCTGATGGTAACCTGGCCGATGACCGGTTTTTCCTTGACTTCAAAGATTACCGCTTTGCCTCTTTCCGTATCTTCGAGCCTGAGCCTGACATCGTCGAAGTAACCCATTTTGAAAACGTTCTTCATGTCATTACGGAGCTGCTCGGTTTCATAAATATCACCGGCGCGGCTGGAAATATTTCTTAGGATTGCTCCGCTGTCGATCCTGGAATTTCCTTCCGGGGCAATGCTTGCAATCAGGTAGGTGCGGCCGGTGTAGGCCAGAACATCCTTGAAGATTCTGTCCATGGATTGATCGACATTTTCCAGCTCCTGGCCATCCAGGTAGTAAAATGTCTGGGAAGAGGGATCGAGCAGGTCGTATACCTTTATATCGATACTGATACTGTCCCCAAGTTTGGTGAGGGAACCGACGGCTACGTAGCTGACAGCAGCAGCGGTCTCGGTGCCGAAGTCCTGCAGGGCTTCATGGGATGGAGGCCAGGCAGAGGTATAATCAAAAAAACTTTCCGCTTCCGCTCGCGGAAGCATCTTAAATGTCTGCATGCGGGCGGGACTTGCCTCAAGGGCTTTTTGCAGAGCAGTGTCAACTGTGTGGGTCAGACGCGTCATATCAGTCGGGGTGTTTATCTTGAAAGGGAGAACCAGGGTGTTGAGCTTTTCAGCTGCCAGGGCGGAATGAGCTACAGCAATCAGCAGTGCTGCCAAAAGGACAACAAAAGCACAAACCCCCTGTGGGACAGAAAAGTTGCCCTGCAGGAAAGGATTGTAATGTCTCGGTTCCAAGAGTCGCTTGAAAAGCATTGATTTCATTTTCTTCAGCCCTTTAATCCTTTTAAGCCAACACTAAAAGTTTATTCCTGAGTGCTTCATTTCAGCATAAAATTGACGCTATTGTCAGTGTACAATTATTTGCAGGGGTTACGTATAGGTATAGTCAAGCTAGTTAGCCTTATCGTATACAGCCTCAATAGTCAACTGTCATTAGTTTTCTGAATGGAAATCATGTGTAAAAAGTTGGGCCACCGCTTCCTGGGAAACTTGCGCCAGTTTATGCTTGTCCCTGGAACTGTAATTCTTGGTTTCTATGGGGCGGCCCACGCGAATCCGAACCTTACCAGGGGTCAGCAGGAGCTTGCCCTTGGGCAGGATATCATAAGTGCCGAGGATTGCGACCGGCACTATGGGTACACCTGATTTTATTGCCAGAACCATGGCACCGGCTTTGAAGTCGTGCAGTTTGCCGTCTTTGCTCCGTGTACCTTCGGGAAAAATAATAACCGAAGTGCCGGCAGCAATTTTTTGGGCCGCTTCATCCAGGCTCTTCAAGGCCTGCCTGCCATGGCTGCGGTCAATGGGAATATATCCTGCCCGGCGCATGGCAGGCCCCCAGACAGGCACGGCAAAGAGTTCTTTTTTGGCAAGCCAGCGGAAATTGACGCCCAGGAATCCCTGCAGAACAAATATATCAAACTGGCTCTGGTGGTTTGCGGCAAATATATAAGGTTTTTCAGGGTCAAGCTGTTCTGTCCCGGCAACAGCAACTTCCACGCCGCTCGCCTTACAGATAGTACTGGCCCACCAGGCAGCCAGACCCTGGACGGAAGCGGCCCCCCGGCGCAGGACCAGGGTTTGAAAGAGGGTAATCAGGCTGACCAGCAGGGTGAGAAACAGGGCAAGTGGAATTAGAAATATTGCCCGGAGAAATTGCAGTAATTTCATCAGTAAGGGATTACAGGATTTCTTTCAATGGCCCGACACCTTCTCTTTGCATGATATCAAGCAGTTTTTCGGGAGAATTCAAGAAAATTTTCGCATGTTCCTCAGCCGGCCCGGCCTTTTTCTTCGTTGCATGCGGCAAATTGAAATCTTTGCTGCTGAAGGAGGAAAAAAGGTTCAGGTGCTCCCAGCGCGCGATGTAGTATTCAATGAGTGAGGGGAGCTCAGTAAAAACTGTTGCCCGGGGATCAGGATCGACAAAGCCAGAGTTTTTCAGTTTCTCGCAGGACAGTGTTTGCGTCTTGTAAAAATTTTCCAGAAATATCATCTCTGCCGGCATATGGGCCCTGTAGCCCAGACGGTTGAAAAGCTTTATGACCCAGTTCATAAAATTATTCCCTGCTTTGGCAACGGGGTAAGGAATATAAATCTCGCGCGGGGTTTTAAGGTTCATGTACGCCTTAATGGTCAGTATGAGCTTGGCGAGCTCGACCGGTTCAGGATCGACAAAATGAAAATGCCGGCCTGAGAAGGCCTCCTGGTTTTTCAGGATGTGGTGAATGAAATAGGGAACCTTGCTGGCATTGGAATATGAGTGGAGCACCCCCTTTTTCTTGGTCAGCATAAAGGGCATGGCCCGATCAACAATATTAAACAACAGCCTGTTGATGCCCTGAATCTTATGATCATGGGCGCCATAGACAATGGCCATCCTGATGAGGGTGTACTGCAGGCCGTACTTTTTATGCATGTGCCTTAAAGTCATCTCCGTCATCAGCTTGGACTTGGCGTAGTTTGACAGGGAAGCGTCCAGGGGCAGGTGGTCTTCTTCGGTCAAATTTTCACCCGGAGGCAGAGTGGCCGCGGAACTGATATGAATATAAGGAATATTCAAGGCAAGTGCCGCCCGGGCCAGGTTGATGCTGCCCCGGTAATTGACCTCGTATGACAGCAAGGCATCGCTTCTGATTGCCGTAATTGCACAGTTGATAACAAAATCAGGCTTATGCCGCTTAAAATAACTGATGATATCGTTAAGTTCCCGCAGGCTCAGCTTTTTGCTGTTTGGCGCCCTGACATCGATTTCAGGGGTCTTGGTCTTGAAATAATGCAGCAGGTAACCGCCGATAAGGCCGGAGCCTCCGACTAGCAAGCCGCTTATTTTAGGTGATTTGCCGGAATTATTCATAATGTTTGAAAAAGTATGTATCTATGCCGAATGCATCGTATTGCGTTTTTGTTTATTCATAATGCCCACACTGCGGGTTTCCCCTGTATCAGTCAGTTTTCCTGAATGTATGCTCACTGTACTTACCCTCTCTATTATTTGAAGTCAAGCTGAAGCTTGGACATAGGCATATACGGTAATTCTTGCCATCCAAACACTATTGCGGTATGAAAAATTAAACGGCATGGGCACATAATCTATGAATACGCAGCAAATTTTTTTCAGAACAGAGAATTATGCAGGAAGATCAAAAGAACAGGCTCAGTTGCTTTAAGGCCTATGATGTCCGGGGACGGGTTCCAGATGAACTTGATGAGGATCTTGCCTTCAAGGTCGGACAGGCCTTTGTGGCCTTTCTCAAGGCCAGGCAAGTTGTAGTCGGTTATGATATCCGCCTTTCCAGTCCGGCTTTAAGTGCAGCTCTGTCCAGGGGTATTCAATCCTGCGGGGCGGATGTACTGGACATCGGGCTGTGCGGCACTGAAGAGGTGTACTATGCCACCGGCGCGCTCAATACCGATGGCGGGATAATGGTGACAGCCAGCCATAATCCTGCGGCATATAACGGCATGAAGTTTGTTCGCAGCCAGGCCCGGCCCATAAGCAGCGATACGGGCCTGCTGCAGATACAGCAAATGGTGCGGGAGAATACCTTCATAAAGGCTAAGGCCGCGGGAGCCATAAAGCAGACCAGTATCCGCAACCGCTACATTGACCATATCCTGAGCTATGTTGAGGCAGACCTGTTAAAACCCTTGAAGGCTGTGGTTAATGCAGGCAACGGCTGCGCCGGCCCGGTCATTGATCTTCTTGAAAAGCGTCTGCCCATATCACTTGTCAAGCTGCAGCATGAGCCGGACGGCACATTTCCCCACGGGGTCCCGAATCCCCTGCTGCCTGAAAACCGGGAGATTACTGCGCGGGCTGTCATAAGGGAGAAAGCTGATTTCGGCATCGCCTGGGACGGAGACTTTGACCGCTGCTTTCTGTATGATGAAAAGGGAAACTTTATAGAGGGTTATTACCTGGTGGGCTTGCTTGCCGGCGAACTTTTGCGGAGCGGCAGGGAACCCAGAAAAATAATTCATGATCCCAGGCTGGTTTGGAATACCCGGGAGATTGTCACCAGGGAGGGCGGCATTCCAATAATGGCCCGGACAGGACATGCTTTTATAAAGGAGCGCATGAGGGAGGAAGATGCCCTCTATGGCGGGGAAATGTCAGGTCATCATTATTTTCGCGCCTTCAACTACTGTGACTCCGGGATGATTCCCTGGCTCCTGGTCTGGCAGCTCATGAGCCGGGAAAAAATGAAGCTGTCAAAAATGGTGGCCGAACGCATGGCGCTTTATCCTGTGAGTGGTGAGATCAACCGCAAGGTTGCTGATCCTGATGCAGTGCTGGCCCGTATTGAAAGCCATTTTCAAAATGCGACCTGCGAAAAAGATCACACCGATGGTCTGAGCGTTTCCTGCGGGACCTTTCGTGTCAATGTGCGTAAATCGAATACTGAACCGGTGTTGCGCCTAAATGTGGAAAGCCGGGGGGACCGCACGCTGTTGGAGCAGAAAACAGCCGAGCTTCTGGACTTGATTGATGGCAAAATGAAGTTGAACAAAGATTTTTAATTGAAAGAAACTGCAAAACGGGTTCCAGTAGCCCATCATTTAAAAAATATCAAACAGATTTATATTAACTCTTGGAGGCATGGTTGTGACAGCTGAAAAAATTACTATTACTGCAGATGGATCGATAAATGTTCCGGCTCGGCCGATTATTCCATATATTGAAGGCGACGGCATCGGCCCCGATATATGGGCGGCGAGCCGCAAGGTTATAGATGCAGCCGTGCAAAAAGCCTATGGCGGGAGCCGGGAAATTGCGTGGCTGGAAGTGCTGGCCGGCGAAAAAGCCAGGGAGCGGACAGGCGAATGGCTGCCGCAGGCAACGCTTGATGCCATCAAGGAGAATGTGGTCGCCATTAAAGGTCCCCTTACGACCCCGGTGGGCGAGGGCATCCGCAGCCTGAACGTAACCCTGCGCCAGGTACTTGACCTCTATGCCTGTGTCCGCCCTGTCCGCTATTACCAAGGGGTTGTCAGCCCGGTAAAAAATCCGGAGAGAGTTGATATGGTCGTTTTCCGGGAAAATACAGAAGACGTCTATGCCGGTATTGAATGGCAGGCCGGCAGCCCTGAAGCGGACAAGATCATCGAATTTATCGGCAGGGAGATGAAGAAGGAGATCAGGCCCCAATCCGGCATCGGTATCAAGCCCATAAGCGCTTTCGGCACAAAACGGCTGGTGCGTAAAGCCGTACAGTATGCCAAGGATCACGATAAACCCTCTGTAACTCTGGTGCACAAGGGCAATATCATGAAATTTACCGAGGGGGCCTTTCGCAACTGGGGCTATGAACTTGCCAAAGAGGAGTTTGCCGATGTAACCATTTCAGAGCAGGAACTCTGGGACAGGTATGAAGGCAAAAGACCGGCCGGCCGGATTGTCATCCAGGACCGCATCGCCGACGCCATGTTCCAGCAGGTCCTGCTGCGTCCGTCAGAGTACTCTGTTCTTGCCATGCCCAACCTGAACGGTGATTATATGTCCGATGCCCTGGCTGCCCAGGTCGGCGGGCTCGGCATGGCTCCCGGGGCAAATATCGGGGACGGCTATGCTGTATTCGAGGCCACCCACGGAACGGCACCTAAATATGCCGGGCTGGACAAGGTGAACCCGGGCTCACTCCTGCTCTCAGGTGTCATGATGCTTGAGTATCTCGGCTGGAATGAGCCTGTCATTCTGGTGCAGGAAGCTCTTGAAAAAACCATTTCCAGCAAGATGGTCACCTACGACCTGGCCCGCCTCATGGAAAATGCCACCGAACTGAAATGCTCCGCCTTTGCTGATGCCATTATCGGCAACATGGGATAGTTATCATCCGGCTGGGCGTAAAAGAGTTTCTGCAGGCAGCAAGGGATATCCTTTTTCCCTTGTCCTGTTTGGGCTGCGCCTCAGGCCTGCATGAACGCCGGGAAATATCCTATTGTGCAATATGCCTGCAGGATGTCCGGCTGCTCCTGGAACCGTTTTGCACCAGGTGCGGCAAGCCGTTTGACAGGGCGGCCGGAGAAAGCCACCTCTGCAGTTTCTGCCTTGGAAAAGGTTGGCACTTTAAACAGGCCCGGGCAGTTGTGCGTTACCAGTCACCTGTGACGGAAGCTGTCAAGATGTTCAAGTACAAAGGCCAAATGCATGGTCTTGCATCCTTTGCTGCCTTGGCGCAACAATACTTTGCGCAGCAGCCACTGGAGCAGCCGGATCTGATTGTGCCCGTGCCCCTCCATATAAAGCGGTTGCGTCATAGGGGTTTTAACCAGGCACTCGTGCTCTGCCGGGCAATATTCCCTGCCAGCAGGGACAGGATAGACCCGCATGTCCTTATGAGGCATTCCTGGACCCAACCCCAGACAGGGCTCAGCCGTAATGAACGGAGACGAAATGTGAGAAATGCCTTCAGGGTCAATAGGCCTGAAAAAATTAAAAATAAAAAGATCCTCCTGGTCGATGATGTATATACCACAGGGGCGACGGTGAATGAATGTGCCAGGATTCTTTACAAAAACCAGGCTGCCGAGGTAAATGTCTTCACCTTTGCCCGGACCATAGATTGACAGCTATTTTTATTTTTTATCCCATTTTCATGTAAATCTGCCGCTTAGTCAAAGATTCAAGTGGTGGAAATGCGGACAAATTTTCCTAGCACAAAAATGAAGCATCTCCCAAAAAATACATGTTTACCCGCGTATAGAATAAAGTGCCACAAAGTGGCACTTTGGCTTTTCTGGAAATAAAAAAAAGCTTTTTTTTAGTTTTTCTGGAAAAAAAATAAAAAAATAAGCTATTGGGAGAAAAAAGGAGAAATCTGGAGCTATCGAGATCTAATTTTTATTAACAACTTTTATTAAACCGGCCAGCCTGTCTCATAACTCCATATAATCTTAATACAAATCTAACATTTCCTGAAAAGTATGGTTTTGGGCGCAATTCGCGGGTTTAATTTTTGCAGATTCAGCAATAGAGTGGAACAGGAAATTGTTGAAAACTGGATCGGCTCAAAAAGCAAAATCATCTTAAATCGTCTTTGACGACCATGCGAGTTTCTATTAAAAAATTTGTCCTAAGAGTAATTGTTGAGTTTGTTTTGTTTGCATAATTTTTTCATCAATTACAGTCTTATTTCCTCTGTAGTTATATCATGCACAATTTCGTTCCGTGGAGAAAGGAACACTGCAGTTGGAGCAAACAAATTTTGGGCACAATTTGTCATCGGTAATTTATATTCTGGATGGAGCAGCCTCAATGCTTTGGAACGAAGTCAAAGAACTGTTAAAACATAAACTGCCGGAAGCGGTTCAGCATTTGTGGATTGAACCCTTGACCTGTATCAGGTCAGATGAAAATCTGATTGAACTGGCGTGTCCGGATAAATTCTTTTGCAGCTGGGTTAAGGAGAATTACCTGAATATTATCAAGGAAAGTTTGGTGCAGTTGGGTAAAACCTCAGCGCAGATTCATTTTTCAATAAGCCCCGCCAGTACAAATGAGCAGAATCTGTTACTGCTGGAGAGCGCCACCCGGGAACAGCTTCGCCTTCCGGCAATACCTGAGGCCTATTCCAATATAAGAAATCTTCACCCCAGGTATACCTTTGCCGAATTCATGGTAGGCGAATCCAACCTCCTGGCCCATTCAGCCTGTCAGGCCATTGCCAATGGCGAAACATCCTATGGGCCATCACTGTATATCAATGCAGGCACCGGTCTGGGCAAAAGCCACCTTACCCATGCCGTAGCCCACACCATAGTTAGTAATTTTCCTGGAACGAGGCTGTATTACCTGACAGCCCAGCAATTCTCATCTGAGATGGTATCCCGCATCAAGTCCAACACCATGGATGAATTCAAGACGAAATATCACAACAACTGTGATGTTCTGCTCATTGAGGATGTCCAGAGTTTAACCGGCAAGGTCAAGACCCAGGAAGAACTTAACGAGTTGCTTGATGTTCTGATGAAATCAGGCAAACGCATTATCTTAACCGGGTCCAATGCCCCCAGGGAGCTGACGAATATTGACGAGGGGTTCCGGTCCCGCATGTCTGCCGGCCTGATTTCAACAATCAATCCTCCAGACCTGCAGACAAGCAGGCTCATCATTGCGCGCAAGGCGGCAAACTGTAAGCTGCAGCTTGAAGAAGACCTGGTGGAATACCTGGCCCAGTGCATCAAGGGCGATATCCGCAAGCTCGAAAGTGCAATTGTGGGGCTCAAAGCCAAATCTTCCCTGCTGAAACGATGTCCCGACCTTGCCATGGCTAAAGAGGTTGTGGCAGAGATCATCGGCAACAGCCAGGAGCTTTCCGCAGAATTCATCCGGGATTTCATCGCCAGGCAGTTCAAGGTCAGCATTTCAGATATGCAGTCGAAATCACGCAAGAAAACTATTACATTCCCGCGCCAGGTCTCAATGTATCTGGCAAGAAAATATACTGAGCAGGGATTGATGGAAATTGGCAGGGCATTCAATCGGGATCATTCAACGGTGCTGCATTCCGTCCGGGTGATTACCGAGGCAATGTCACGCAATGGCAGCATCCGGGGGCAGGTGGAGCTCCTGGCCAAGAAGCTGCAGAAATAAAAAAATTGTCGGTCACTATGGGCAGGCAGGGTTCAGAAGCCAGGATCCGGAAAACAACAATGTTTGCCTCCCGTAAACAGTTCATTGCCTGAGCTGTTAATGTCTTTCATATAACCTTGAAAAAATCTTAGCGGTTTTTCCTGGTACTTTCTGGCTTCTGAACCCTTTTTGTCCAGATTAACCCAATTAATTCAGAAACATAAATGCTTATGAGTTTTTCGGACTAGAAATAAACCCCCTTAACTTCTGTTTCCCCTTTCGCGGCTTCACCGGCAGCGATCGCAGCTGCTACCCGCCTTGCTGATTTGGTCATATCATTAATTCCTATCCCTTCCCAGCCGAAACCACAGACGTATAATCCCCTGTTGCTTGCAATCAGCCTGTCGCGCCAGGCAAGCAATCCGGGATAGCCTATTTCCAGCTGGGGAATGCCATGTTCTGAGCGCAGCACCCTGGTAAACACCGGGGGATCAGGCAGGTGGATGAGCTGTTTGAGGTCTGCGTATGTCTCCCGCACCAGGACATCATCGGCCAGTTCCAGTTTCTCCGGGTGCCTTCTACCGCCGACAAGGGCTTCAAGCAGCATATGCCCTTCCGGAGCCCGGCCAGGAAACATATGGGTCGAAAAAAGTGCTCCCAGGGCGAAGCGTTTTTCCTGTTCAGGCGCCAGATACCCGAAACCAAAGGGGATCTCAGCGGTTTCTCCGAACCCCATGGCGATGGTTACGATTCTGGCCTCAGGTATGAAGGCCAGCGGTGGCGCCTCACCTGTCAGCCCGGAAGCATCGTGCAACATGGAAAGAGACCGGTTGACCGGCAAGGCTAAAACGAGAGTAGCCGCCCGGTAGGTAATACCGGCAGTCCTGACCTCCCAACCATCTTCATTTTTATGAATGCTTTCAACCTCTGTTGAGCAGAGCAAATTTTTCCCTGCTGCCAGGGCCTCGGGCAGCCTGCCCATGCCTTGGGGAAAACTGATCATGGCCGGCAATGCCATTTTGGAGGCAGCCTGCGGTTTTTCCCTGGCCGCTTTTCTTTTCTGCAGCAACCCCCTGATCACAGAACCTTTTTCTAGCTCAAGATCCCGTATGCCGGGGAAGACGGCATCAATGCTCAAACGGTTTAAATCGCCGGCATAGGTGCCGGTTAAGACTGCATCAACAAAGGGCAATAGGCTGGGGCCGAAACGGTATGCCGCCCAATCGGCAACAGTCTGCTCCCCGGGACGCGGTTTTTTCCAGAGGTCTGCCAGGACACGCAGCTTGGCAGGAAGTGATACCAGGTTCGACCTGATGATTTTCTTAGGATTCTGGGGGATCAGGTTCAGTCTGCCGTTTAAGCAGATATAACGGACAAACTTACCCAGCGGCGCCTTCTGGGCCTCCTTTTCCAGGCCGGTGTCAACCAGGAGCTCCCTGCTGGCCTCGACATTATCAAGAAAACCGTGGGCCCCCCATTCAGCGAGAAAACCGTCCTGATGAAATGAACGTATGGCGCCTCCGGGAGTAAAAGCTTTTTCCAGGATGCAGATTTTTGCCCCGGGCTGGAATTTCTGCAGAAAATGGGCAACAGTGAGTCCGGAAAGGCCTGCGCCGATGATCAATGTATCAATTGGATTTTCCATAATTGAGCCAATACCTTTTTCTATTAAGGATGGAGTGCAGCGGAAAGCTCTCCGTTTTCATAAAGGATTTCAATGTAGCCGCCGTCTTTCAGCATGCCGGGATTAAGCACAAGGGTTCTGCCTATATTGTCCTGCCCCCTTGATTCATGGATATGACCGGTCAAGCAGAGAAGGGGCTGCTTTTCTTCTATGAAGGCCCTTACTGCCCTGCTGCCCACATGGTTGCCGTTTGCAAGACGGTCGGTATTCGTCTGCACCGGTGGTGTGTGCGAGACAAGCAGGAAATCTTTCGCATCTGCAATACGGGCAAATCCGGCAGCGAGAAAAGCAGCAAGTTCCTGTTCGCTGAATTCATATGGTGTATTAAAAGGGGTATAGTTTGAGCCCCCCATACCCATAATACCCAGGCCGTCAACTAATCTGCCGCTGCCATGCAGGCTTATGCCGATATCTTCCAGATAGCGTGCGACATCCGGCTGGTCAAGATTCCCGGCCACTCCCAAAATGGAGCTGTTGACGGCCAGCAGCCTGTTGAGCACTGCTTCAGCATCCGGTTTAAAACCATAATTGGTTATATCGCCGGTGATGATGATAAAGTCGGCAGAGTTAATGCCCGGGATATTTGCCGCTTCACCGGTATCCATGTGAATATCCCCGAAAGCTATAATTCTCATAAAAGTCTTTTCAGCGCCAGTTCATATTTTGTGCAAACAGTCCGGACGCATGACTAAAGGGGCCGAATTCTTGACAGCACGCCCAGGATGATTATCATCTTTGCCAAATTAATTACGTAAGACAAAATAATAAAGATAATAGGAGGCACGCTAAATGGCCAAGAAAAAAACCGGAACGGAAACAAAAGAATTCCAGGCGGAAGTAAAGAAACTACTGGATATAGTCATCCATTCCCTTTATACGGAGCGGGAAATCTTTGTGCGGGAACTCATTTCCAACGGCGCGGACGCCCTGGAAAAATTCAGGCATCAGAGCCTGCTGGAGAAGGAAGTGTTTGACAGCCATGTGCCGCTGGAAATAGCAATTGATGTGGATGAGAAAAATCACACTCTGACCATCACTGACACCGGGATCGGCATGACCAGGGAAGAGCTGGAGGCAAATCTCGGCACCATTGTCCATTCCGGTTCCAATACCTTTCTCGCGGAGCTGGCCGAGGCAGCCAAAAAGGATGTCAGCCTGATCGGCCAGTTTGGCGTCGGCTTTTATTCCGCCTTTATGGCGGGCAAAAAGGTAAGGGTTCTGTCACGTTCATATATCCCTGATGCCGAAGGATATGAGTGGGCCTCGGACGGCAGCGGCAGCTATACGTTGACGCCGGAGAAAGGACTGCGGCGCGGCACCAGGATAATTGTTGAGCTCAAGGAAGATGCCCATGAATTCGCTGATGAAAACAGGATCAAACAGATCATCAAGCAGTATTCCAATTTTGTCCCCTTTCCCATCAAGGTCAAAGGCGAAACAGTCAACACGGTCCAGGCCCTCTGGAAAAGAATGATCCCCTGTTCCGCTTGCATTTCAGCACTGATGCACCTTTGGCGATCAATGCCCTGCTTTTTGTGCCCAAGGAAAATATAGAGCGTCTTGGCTTCGGCCGCATGAAGTCAGGGGTCAACCTTTACTGCCAGAAAGTGCTGATCGAACAGCACAGCGAGAACATCCTGCCTGAATGGCTGCGCTTCCTCAAGGGGGTGGTGGACAGTGAAGACCTGCCCCTTAATATATCGCGCCAGGCCCTGCAGGATTCCGCCCTGGTGGCAAAGTTGAAGCAGGTTCTCACCAAGCGCTTTTTGAAGTTCCTTGGCGAGCAGGCCGGTGAGGATGCTGAAAAGTACAATGAATTCTTTGCTGAATTCGGCATATATCTGAAAGAAGGGGCCACCATTGATTATACCTACCGGGACGAGATCGCCAAACTGCTGCGCTTTGAGTCTT
>Ga0111148_1060_pt1 | contig 13289 bp, 12 predicted proteins | sample DeeMarSeWOR28_12_FD_80359 | JGI IMG/M metagenome (GOLD analysis project Ga0111148, IMG submission 80359) | Desulfobacterales bacterium SG8_35 | reverse complement strand
GTGACCGAGTGGCTTAAGGTGCACGCCTGGAACGCGTGTGTACGCAAGTACCGTGAGTTCGAATCTCACCCTCTCCGCCATTCTTTAAGGAAGTTTTAAGTGTGATAGCCAGGTTCTGCGCAACAAAGACTCGCAAACCCCGCCAGGTCCGGGAGGAAGCAACGGTAGTGAGAAACTTTGTGTGTTGCAGAATACCTGGCTATCCTTTTTTCTGACCATGTCATATTTAGTATTAGCCAGAAAGTGGCGCCCCCAGACATTTGAGGAAGTTGTCGGACAACAGTCTGCTATCAGGACTCTGCAGAATGCCATTGACCGGAGCCGTATTCCTCATGGCATAATTTTCAGCGGTGTCAGGGGTGTAGGCAAGACGACCCTGGCCAGGTTGGTCGCCAAAGCCCTTAACTGCCAGGAAGGGCCGACAAAAAAACCATGCAACAGGTGCGAGCATTGTGTCGAGATAACAGCCGGCAACGCAATTGACATCCATGAAATTGACGGCGCCTCAAACCGCGGCATCCAGGAAATCAGGGAACTGAAGGAAAATATCCGCTTCTTTCCGGCCAAAAGCAGATACAAGATCATTATTATCGACGAAGTCCATATGCTCACCACCGAGGCCTTCAATGCCTTGCTGAAGACCCTGGAAGAACCCCCCGAACATGTATTTTTCATGTTTGCCACCACGGAACTGCATAAAATTCCCATCACCATCCTTTCCCGTTGCCAGCGCTACGAACTGCAGAAGGTGTCGTCCCGGGAACTGTTTGCATTCTTCAGCAAAATTGCCAAGGAAGAAAAAGTCAGTATCTCTGACTGGGCTTTAAACATTATTGTCAGGGAGGCGGGGGGCAGCGTGCGTGACGGTTTGAGCCTTTTGGACCAGATATTTTCCTTTGGCGGGGACGAGATAACCGATGAAGATGTTATTCAGGTTCTCGGCCTTGTTGACAGCCAGGTGGTCAGTTCCATGTCCGCGGCAATATTAAACAGAGACCTTGCCAATGGCCTTAAACTTCTTGATGAGACTTCCTCTTACGGCGTTGACCTGAAAAGACTGGCAAATGATATGCTCTATTACTTTAGGGCTCTTTTGATCTGCAGGATCAGCGCTGATCCTGAAAAACTTCTTGATGTCCCTGATCAGGAATTTGCTGAGATGCGTCAGATTGCAGGCCAACATACGGTCGAGACCCTGCAGCTTTATTTTAACATACTGCTGAAAGGTATTGAGGAGATGCAGTATTCCTCCCATCCCCGCCTGGCCTTTGAAATGTCCCTGATCCGGGCTGTGGAAGCGGGAAATGTGGTACCGGTGGCAGAACTGCTGGGAAAACTTGAAACCATGCAACCAGGTGAAGTTGTTACTTCTTCAACAAAGCCTGCGGCTCCCCAGACTCCGCTTCCAAAGCCTGTCCCCAAAGAAAAGGCAAAAACTGCCGCGGCAATAAAAACAGACAACGCAGTCGTCCCTGAAAAGCCAGGAAGCGAGGCAAAAGAAGCTGTCACAGCAAGTACAGATGATAAGCCCGTTATCGATGACCCTATAGAATCCAAGGCTCCCTCCCAACAAAATACTGAAGAAAGCATTGCGGATAATATTGCCCAGCCTTCCACAAAAGAGGTTCGCAAAAACTGGGATGAATTTATTGAATATGTGATGGACCGGAAAAAATGGATGGCCCATACCCTGCGTCTCTGCTCCAATGTCCGCGAGGAAGGCCGGGATCTCATTTTGAAGTTTGACGACCCTTCAGACTGCAAGATGCTGCAAACCAAGGAAAACATAAAATTTCTCACTGAATTTTCCCAGGATTTTTTCCAGAAGGAATTTACGGTCAATATCAAGATTCGGGGCGCCGACTCCCAGGAAATTATTGGACAGGAAGGGATTGGTCCCCAGGAAGAGAGGCGTGCCTTGGCAAACGACCCGCTGGTGCAGATGGCCACCGAAGTCCTCGGCAGCAGGGTGGTAAATATCCGAACAGGGCCGAGGAGCAGGTAAGAAAGGGTTCAAGGGTCCAAGGAGTCGAGGGGCCGAGAAAAAATTAAATGACAAATGACGAAGTTAGAATGATGAATTAACAGAAAGGCACAGGACAAATGGTTAAAGGTTAAAAGAGAAAATATGTTTTTTTTGTTCCCCTTGAACCTTAGAAACCTTGACACCTTCTAGACTTATCTCACTTCAAATACACAGGGTGTTATAAAAATGGATATGAATGAAATAATGAAACAGGCTCAGCAGATGCAGCAGAAGATGAGCCAGGTTCAGAATGAGTTGGCCGGTCGGACGGTCACCGCTTCGGTTGGAGGCGGTATGGTTTCTGTAACAGTCAATGGCAAAAATGAACTCTTGTCTGTTCAGATCGATAAAGAGGTCATCAATCCTGAAGACCGGACAATGCTGCAGGATCTTATTGTTTCAGCAGTGAACCAAGGCATCAGGAAGGCCCAGGATATGGCCCAGGCTGAAATGCGCAAGATCACCGGCGGCATAAATATTCCGGGAATTTTTTAGTGTCCGGAGAGAGATAATGCAGGTAGTTCCACCAGCGCTGGAAAGATTAATTCAGGATTTACACAGACTGCCGGGTATCGGCAAGAAAACAGCAAGCCGCCTTGCCATGCATATCATGCGAAGTCCTGCGGAGGAAGCCAGGACGCTCGCCGCCGACCTGGCGGGATTGCATGCTGCCGTCAAACTCTGTTCCGGTTGTTTTGTTTTTTCTGAAACCGACCCCTGTAAGATATGTTCCGACCCCGGTCGAAATAGAGAGTTAGTCTGTGTTGTTGAGGGACCTGATGACCTTTTAGCCATTGAAAAAACCGGAGCGTTCCAGGGGCTCTATCATATCCTCCACGGCGTCTTGGCGCCGATGGACGGCATAGGACCTGAAGAGATCAAAATTAATGAACTTGTTGACCGGATTCGGCGCAGCAATATTTCTGAAGTAATAATTGCTACCAGCTCAACGGTTCCCGGCGAGGCTACAGCATCTTATCTCGCCAGGATACTGTCCCAGGAAAAAGTGAAAGTCACCAGGCTTGCCTGCGGAATTCCCATGGGGATGGATATAAAATATGCTGATGACGTAACCCTGGCCAGAGCCATCGAAACACGCCAGGAATCAAAGTGATTTATTTTGTGTGTTTTATGTGATATTCCCTTGACAGGAAAGGCAATAGCTGGTATTTGGTTGGCGTTTCAGCTAGGCTGATAAAAATTCTAACAATCGGTTTGTTTTTAAAAAAAATTTACCGGTAAGTTTACTCGTTCATGTAGGCGCGTAGCTCAGCGGGAGAGCGCTTCCCTGACGCGGAAGAAGTCGGCGGTTCGAAACCGCCCGCGCCTACCAGATTTACTTACAGGTAATGAGATTAAGCGTAGGCTTCGCTGTGGTGGGAGTGCCACAAAGGCTTGTACCTGGCGAAGCCTTCTTGCATCTGGCCCAGGATATTTTGCGGCCAGAGAACCTGTCCGGTCAACACAAGGTTTGGGTCATTGGCGGGAATATAAATGAACGAAGTGAGTTACGGTTTGAGTAAATGTCTGATATAACAGTTATACTACCGGAGGCAGATGTCTCCAAACAGTTTACAGGTGAAGCATCGGTAGCTGATGTTCTCGCTGAGCTGCTTTCCAACAAGCAGAGAAAACAGACTGTTGCAGTTGCTATCGGCGATAAACTGGCAGACCTTTCAACGAGGCTTGACAGCCTGGGCCTGGAAAAAATAGAACTGCACCCCGTATCTCTTTCGAGCGCTGAAGGTCTTGATATCCTCCGGCACAGCACTGCGCACCTCATGGCCAAGGCAGTCCTAGACCTTTACGGCCCAAATGTAAAGGTTGCCATAGGACCTGCCATTGAAGACGGCTTTTATTATGACTTTGACCGGGAAATCCCATTTACTCCGGAAGACTTTGAAGCCATAGAAGCCAAGATGCAGGAAACCGTAAAGAAGGGTATCCCCTTTGAAAGAAAGGTTGTTTCAAAGGCAGAGGCAATAGCGCTTTTTGAAGAAAAGGGTGAACAGTTCAAGGTAGAACTTCTCAAGGAAATTGATGGTGATACGGTAAGCCTCTATCAGCTTGACAGCTTTATTGATCTGTGCCGCGGCCCCCATGTTCCGAACAGCAGCTGGCTGCAGGTTTTTAAACTGATCAAGGTTGCCGGTGCCTACTGGCGAGGTGATGAGCACAATCCGATGCTCCAGCGGTTGTATGGCACAGCCTTTGATGACAAGAAAAAGCTGAAGAAATACCTCAATGACCTGGAAGAAGCCAAAAAGCGTGACCACAGAAAACTGGGCAAAGAGCTGGGGCTTTTTGCCATCAGCGAACAGGTCGGCCCGGGCCTTATCCTCTGGCAGCCGAAAGGTGCATTGTTGCGCAGGCTTATCGAGGATTACTGGAAGGAAGAGCACTACAAACATGATTATGAATTGCTCTATACCCCGCATATCGCCAGGCTCGACCTCTGGCAGACCAGCGGCCATCTCGATTTTTACCGCGAGAACATGTATTCTTCCATGGCCATTGACGAGGTGCAGTATCAGCTGAAGCCGATGAACTGCCCCTTTCATATTGCCATCTACAAGGCACAGATGCGGAGTTACCGGGAGTTTCCGTTGCGCTGGTGTGAATTGGGTACAGTTTACCGCTATGAGAGAACAGGTGTCCTGCACGGGCTCTTGCGGGTCCGGGGATTCACCCAGGATGATGCTCATATTTTCTGCAGGCCAGACCAGCTTGAAGAGGAAATTTTTAATATTCTCGACCTTAATTTAAATATTCTGGAAACCTTCGGCTTTGACCAGTATGATATTTACCTTTCAACCAGGCCCGATAAATATGTCGGCAGCGAGGAGCACTGGCTGAAGGCAACCGATGCCTTGAAGCAAGCCCTGGAGAAGAGGGGGCTTGCATACCAGATAGACCCGGGGGAAGGGGTTTTTTACGGGCCGAAAATCGATATAAAAATTAAGGATGTCCTGGGCCGTTCCTGGCAATGCTCCACCATCCAGGTAGACTTCAACCTGCCTGAACGCTTTGCGGTAAGCTATATTGGCGAAGACGGCAGGGAACATCAGCCGATCATGATTCACAGGGCTTTGATGGGTTCTCTGGAGCGCTTCATCGGGGTGCTGATAGAAAACTATGCCGGTGCTTTTCCCATCTGGCTGGCGCCGGTGCAGGCCCGTATCATGAATATTACCGATGCCCAGAGTGATTACTGCGAAAGGGTTTACCAGGAGCTGCGCCGCTCCGGTGTCAGGATTGAAAAGGACCTGCGCAACGAGAAACTGAATTATAAGATCCGGGAAGCTCAGCTGGCAAAAATTCCATACATGCTGATAATCGGGGATCGAGAAGCTGAATCCGGGACGGTTACGGTGCGGGAAAGAAGCGGCAAGAATCTGCCTCCCATGTCAGTTGCAGATTTTACTGCAAAGATCAAGGATGAGTGTACGGCGGCGCTGGTTTAGGATGCAAGGGCGCCAGGCCTGCATGTTATTAATTATGTAAGCAAGGAGGTATGGTATTAAAAGGAAAAGCAGGCAACCAGTCAGCAAACGCGAGTTGAAAATCAGGTTGAATGAGGATATTCGGTACGATCAGGTGCGGTTGATCGGTTCAGACGGCACGCAGCTGGGAGTAATGTCCAGTCGGGAGGCCCGGGAAAAAGCCTATGATGAAGGGCTTGACCTGGTAGAGGTTTCCGACGCTTCCGATCCTCCCGTCTGCCGTATTATGAACTATGATAAATACCGTTATGAGCAGAGCAAAAAGCTGGCCGAAGCTCGGAAACGGCAGACTGTTGTTGATGTCAAAGAGGTAAAATTCAGACCCAAGACCGAAGAACATGACCTGAATTTCAAAATAAAAAATATCAAGAAGTTCCTGGCAAACAAAAACAAGGTGAAAATCACCCTGCGCTTCAGAGGTAGAGAAATAGTCTATGCCCAGAGCCAGGGCGTTGAAGTGTTGAACAAAATAGCCGAGGCTCTCGGTGAAGATGCAACAATTGTTCAACCGCCCACAATGGAGGGGAGGCAGATGGTCATGTTTGTTGCCCCGAAGAGTTAAGGGAACATCTTTAGTTCTTTTTGTTGAATAAATAACGAAAGAATAATACGTTAATTAATATAGTTTATGAATAATATAGTGTTCAGGAGAGTGCTGTTATGCCAAAAATGAAGACAAACCGCGGTGCGGCAAAGCGTTTCAAGGCCACCGGTTCCGGGAAGATCGTGAGAAATAAAGCCTATGCCAGTCATATTCTCACCAAGAAAACCACGAAGAGAAAACGGGGACTGAGAAAATCAGACCTGGTTGATGAGACAAACGTAAAGGGAATCAAAAGAATTCTGCCTTATATCTAGTTTGTATTTTTTTTAATTTGATGAAAGAGAAAGAGGTATTTACATGGCACGTGTAACACGCGGCTTCAAAGCACGCCGCAGAAGAAATAAAGTCCTTAAATTGGCCAGAGGTTTCAGAGGCGGCCGTCACAAATTATTCAAGACAGCTACTGAAGCCGTCGATCGGGCCCTGAGCTACGCCTACCGTGACCGCAGAAACAGGAAACGTGACTTCCGCAGACTTTGGATAACCCGCATCAGTGCTGCTGCAAAGCAGAACGGTACCAGCTACAGCCGTTTGATGGGCGGGTTAAAGAAGGCCGGCGTTGAACTGGACCGCAAGGTTCTTTCCAATATGGCCATACTTGATCCCAACGGTTTCTCCCAGGTGGTCAAGCTTGCTGTCCAGTGAGTTTTCTGACCTGCTGAATAACCACGATCATGGAGCAAGAGCTACGCCAACTCCAAGCTGAAGCGGAAACCAAGCTTGCAACTCTTGAAAACCTGAAAGACCTGGAAGAAGTCCGGGTCCGTTACCTGGGCCGCAAGGGCTTGTTTACCGGACTCCTGCGCCGGCTCGGACAGGTTTCTGCCGAAGACCGTCCACGCCTTGGCAAACTGGCCAATGAGATCAAGGAAGATCTTGAGCAGAAGTTCAACGCCAGGAAATCCGATTTGGCAGCAACTGATGCAGGATCGGCCGGAGGACGGGATGATTTGAGCCTGCCGGGTCGCCTGGTACCTTTCGGGCGTTTACACCCGGTGACCCAGATCATGGATGAGGTTTGCTCAATTTTTGTCGATCTCGGCTTTGCCGTTGCAGAAGGCCCTGACGTCGAGCTTGATTATTACAATTTTGAGGCTCTCAACATCCCCCAGCATCATCCTGCCAGGGATATGCATGATACCTTCTATGTCAACGATTCCATCCTGCTGCGGACCCATACCTCTCCCATGCAGATCCGCGCCATGGAGATGGAAAAACCGCCTCTGCGGATCATTGCCCCCGGCAAGGTATATCGCTGTGATTCAGACATCACTCATACTCCCATGTTTCACCAGGTGGAAGGTTTTCTGGTAGACCGCAAGGTTTCCTTTGCCGACCTGAAAGGAGTCCTTACCGTATTCTGTCAGAAAATGTTTGATCAGGAGGATATCAGGCTGCGTTTCAGGCCGAGTTTCTTCCCGTTTACCGAGCCGAGTGCAGAGGTTGACATCGGTTGTGTTATCTGCAGGGGGAAGGGCTGCCGCGTCTGCAAACAAACGGGCTGGCTTGAAATACTTGGGGCCGGCATGATAGATCCTGAAGTATTCAAAATGGTTGATTATGATCCTGAGGAGTTCAGCGGATTTGCCTTCGGGCTGGGCATGGAAAGAATTGCGATGCTCAAATACGGTATTGATGATATCAGGTTGTTTTACGAAAACGATCTGCGTTTTCTCAGGCAGTTCTGATGAAATCAGCAAATAAAGACAAGGGCGGGAACGGTTGTTCCTGCGTAAAAGTTAATTTTCCATGCTTGTGTAAGCAGCCATGAAATTCACCCTGAATTGGTTGAAAGAATATATCGACGTTGACCTGCCTGTTGAGGTGCTGGCCGACAAGTTGACCATGCTCGGACTGGAGGTGGATAATGTTACCGGGTTATTCCAGGGCCTGGATGCAATAAAGGTTGCCAAAATCGTCAATGTCAGGCCGCATCCGGATGCGGATCGGCTGACCCTGTGCGATGTTACTCTTGGTGCTGAGGAATTCCAGGTTGTGTGTGGTGCCCCCAATGCCAGATCCGGTCTTTTAACGGCAATTGCCCTGCCCGGAGTCACCCTGCCTTCAGGAATGAAAGTGAAGAAAGCTGCTATCCGCAACCAGGAATCTTCCGGCATGCTCTGCTCGGAAAAGGACCTTGGCTTAAGCGAGGACCACAGCGGCATAATGGAGCTGCCGGAAACGGCAAGGGCAGGGCAGTCACTGCCTGACGCTCTTTCTTTGCATGATACTCTCATCGAAGTTGACCTGACACCAAATCGTCCCGACTGTACCAGTGTTATTGGAATTGCCAGGGAGATCGCCGGGTTCACCAACCAGAAGCTGAAGCAGCCGGTGCAAAATGAACTGCCTGAATTAACCGGTGAAGGGGTCCCGTTCTCCGTTGAAGTTCTGGATCCTGAAGACTGCCCCCGATACGGGGCAAGGCTTCTGAAAAATATAACCATCAGCACCTCACCCTGGTGGCTGCGGAAAAGGCTTCTCTCGGTCGGACTCCGGCCCATCAATAACGTGGTGGATATTACTAACCTTGTCATGCTGGAGTATGGTCAGCCGCTGCATGCCTTTGATTTTCACAGGCTGGGAGGCGAGAAGATTATTGTGCGCAGGGCCCGGGCCGGTGAAGAAATTATCACCCTGGATGGTGAAAAGAGGCAGCTTGACCAGGAAATGCTCCTTATCTGCGATGCTGAAAAGCCGGTGGCTGTGGCCGGCGTCATGGGCGGAGAGAATTCCGAGGTTGTTGACTCCACCCGGGACATCCTGCTGGAGAGCGCCTGCTTTAATCCTCTCAGTATCCGCCGGACTGCCAGGCAATTGAACCTGGGTACCGAGGCCTCGTATCGTTTTGAGAGGGGAGTAGATCCAGAAATTGCTCCCAGGGCCATGGAAAGGGCCGTCCAACTTCTGGTTGAGATCGCCGGGGCTGAGATCGTTGCAAACGGCTATGATTGTGTTGCAGGAATTAAGCCGCGGGAGACTATTAGGCTGCGCATCAGCCGCACCAATGATCTTCTGGGCCTGCAGCTTGACGCCGGGGAAGTCCGCCGCTGTCTTGAAAGCATTGAGCTTGCGGTAAGCCTGGCAGATGAAGATACTCTGCTTGTTACACCACCGAGTTTCCGCATTGACCTCGACAGGGAAGTCGACCTGATAGAAGAGGTAGCCAGGCTGCAGGGCTATAATGAGATACCCACGACAATGCCCACCGTCCCCATGAGTTTTCCGGAACAGCAGCAGGGTCTGGAGTTACGCCAAAAACTGGCAGCAATGCTGGTTTCCCAGGGTTTTTTTGAAGCAATAAATTACAGTTTTGTTGATGAAAATTATTTTGACCGGCTGCAGCTGCAGGATGAGAATCCTCTCCGCAATGTTGTAGAGCTTCTCAATCCTCTTTCCGAGGAACAGAAGATCATGCGGACTATGATGCTGCCAGGCCTGCTGCAGAACATTGCCAGAAACACCAGCCGGCAGAGCAATGATATAAGGCTGTTCGAGATCGGCAAGGTTTTTCACCCGATCGCGGATGCGCCCCTGCCGCGTGAGAATATGCGAATCGTGGGCGTCGTCAGCGGGCGCCGGCATCCCGGCTCCTCTCTTCTGCATTTCGGCACCACCCCGATCGATGTTTATGATTGTAAGGGGATAGTGGAAGCCCTTCTGCAGGAAATGCGGATCGCAAAACATCTCAGGGAAGAATGTAAACATGAAGGAGAAGCTGTTCCCAGTTATATACGGCCTGATTCTTTCATTGTTTACCGTGCAGAAGAAAGGCTTCTTGGCTGCCTCGGGGAAATAGATGCCGCTGTTTTGAAAAGTTTTGGTGTCAAGCAGAGTGTTTTCTTCTTCGATCTTGATCTTGACCAGATAACAGCACTTGAATCGGAACCGAAATCCTTTAAACCACTGCCAAAATTTCCGTCCGTCAACTGGGATATTGCCCTCATTGTACCGGAAAGTGTTGCCGCAGGTGAACTGCTTACGGCCATTGACAATGCCGGGGAAGAACTTGTTGAGGCAGCTGAAATTTTTGATGTTTACCGCGGGGATGCCATTGATGCGGGGCATAAAAGTGTCGCCATTTCCTTAACCTATCGTTCAGTTGAGCAGACCCTTGATGACAAAGCCGTGAACAAGGTGCATCAGCGCCTCATCAAGATGCTGGAAGAGGGCTTTCAGGGTAAACTGCGTGAAGCCGGATAATCCTTTAACCGTAAAAAATCTCTGAGAACAGACCTAGACAATGAAACGATCAAATATTACCCGTAAAGACCTGGCAAAGGCCATAAATGAAAAATTGGGATTTTCCCAGCGCAGTGCGGAAGAAATAATCGATACGGTTTTTTCTACCATGAAGTCGACCCTTATGAATGGTGAATCAATCAAATTGGTACATTTCGGGACACTGAATGTCAGAAAAAAATCACCCAGAAAGGGCCGTAACCCCCGAACCGGTGAAGCCATGGAAATTTCCAGCAGAAACATGGTTACCTTCAGGCCGAGTAAAGGGTTGCGGATGAAGATCAACAGCTAGGGCAAGTGGATAAAACAACCCGTCAGAACGCAACAGAGAAGGCATTATCTGCTTCCCCAGGTCAGGGAAGCATTCCTGATAAGCTTTATTTCAAGATAGGCGAGGTAAAAAAAATAACCGGTGTTGAACCGCATGTCCTCCGGTACTGGGAATCGGAATTCAGGATAATCCGGCCCCAGCGTGCATCATCAAAGCAAAGGCTCTACAGGCGTGTTGATGTTGAAAACATTCTCCGGATAAAGAAACTGTTATATGAGGACGGCTATACCGTTCCGGGTGCCAGGAAGCTGTTGACAGAAAAGAAGGCCGGGAAAGAGAAAGGGGAAGTAATAGAGAGCCCTCCCAAAGCAAAGATTCCCGGAACCAGGACCCGCTCAATGCTTGCGGAGCTCAAAAGCGACCTGAAACAGCTGCAGGAGTTGCTGGAAAAGAAGTAAAATTAAAAAATTGACAAAGGGAACTGCAAAGGTGCATAATGCAGCCCGTTTTTAGCGAATAAAAAAAGATATAGGTCGGGACGTAGCGCAGTCTGGTAGCGCACCTGAATGGGGTTCAGGGGGCCGGAGGTTCAAATCCTCTCGTCCCGACCAGTTTTGAGAGGGGGTTACAGGCTATTTGCCTGCAACCCTTTTTTTGTGATCACGCGGCTTGCATGCAAAAAAGCCTGCCCAGGTGGAGGGGGCAGGCTTTTTCAACTAACAATAAGGTGAGGAAGGAGTGTACCTTATTGATTCGTTTTTGGTATTCCATCAATTTAACAGGGTTATTCCCTGCACGTCGCACATACGACAATAAGTAAGTATCTATGCTCTTTTAATTAGCAATAATTATGCCACCTGGATCATTTATAGCTGCAAAAAAAATATTAAATAAAATCAAATAGTTATATTTTATGTATAATTTATATCCTGTTGCATGCAATCCAAAATTCCGGAAACATTCCAAATTTTCGGAATTTCGGAATGCGGTAAACTATCATTTTCTTTGCTTTTAGCATTATCATTGTTTTCAATTTCATTTTTTTCAGTTTTGGAATATCCTCAAATTTCAGCGGTGTATATATCACTTATAATTAGTAACACAGCTAGAAAAGCGAGGTTTTTTTATGGGCAGGATATCATTTGACAGCATTACATCGGATGTTCGTTTTTTAAACCCCATGAAGGAGTTTGCCGAGGACGTCCAGACCCTTCAGATCCGAAGGGACCCGCTCCTGGGGGACACCAGTGTCTTCAACCCTGAACTGAAAGACAAGGCCCAGATCTTCTTCGGCAAATGCGACCGGGATCTCATCGGGCGCCTGGTCGAAGAAACGGCCAAAACCTGCTTTTTCTGCGGTGAGGCCGTGGCAAAAAGCACCCCGCGTTTCATGCCTGACTTTTCCAGTGAAGGACGTATCAGGGTAGGGGAGGCGCTTCTTTTTCCCAACCTGTTTTCACTCGGCACCTATCACCCGGTTATCCGGCTCTGTGATGCGCATTTTCTGGAGCTCTCCGAATTCACCCCGGAGCTTATCAGAAACGGTTTTCTGGCAACCAGGCAGTTCATTCGCCTTGCCTATGCTAAAGACCCCGAAGTTGCCTATGCGGCCGTGACCGCCAACTACCTGTTTCCGGCTGGCGCCAGCCTCGTGCACCCGCATCTGCAGATGATCGCAACACCTATTCCTTATTCATACCAGTCGAGAATGATCGATGGATGCCGCCGCTGGCAGAACGAGCATGGATCATCCTATTTTGTTGATCTTGTGGCAGAGGAGAAGGGCGGCCCCCGCTATATAGGACAGACCGGCCGCTGGCAGTGGCTTACACCCTTTTCGCCTCTAGGCAACAATGAAGTAATGGCAGTCCATGAAGATCTGGGTGATCTTGATGAACTTACCGATGATGACCTCAGCGATCTGTCGTCCGGCATTGCAAAAGTTCTGGCGTATTACGAGTCCCTCGGCCATCTCAGCTACAACTATGCTCTCTACTCGGTCCGCAAAGAGCGCGGAGACGCAAGCTTCCGCGCCCTGCTCAAGATCATTACCCGGCAGAACCTGTATGCCAACTACCGCAACGACGACTATTTCCTGCAGAAACTGCTGCAGTCGGAACTGATCATCAAGCCGCCGGAAGAAATAGCAGAAGAGCTGCGGAAAAGTTTCTAAACCTGGAGCAATAAGAAAGGAGGAAGAGCGGAAAGTACCTTTCACCCTGAAACTTTCCCTGCGGGAAACTGACAGGATAACAGGTGCATCTGCTGAAGCTGTGAGGTACATAGCCGACCTGCATATCCATTCACCTTTTTCCCGGGCCACGAGCAAGTTAAGCAACCTGGCCGGACTGGCAGCCTGGAGCGGTGTAAAGGGGATCGATGTCATCGGTACCGGTGATTTTACCCATCCCGGCTGGTTCCGGCAGCTGCGGGAAAACCTGCAGCCGGCTGAACCCGGATTTTTCAAGCTCAAGGATGCTGAAGTTCCCCCGATCTTAGATTTTGATACATCTGGCAGGGCCCGATCCTGCCGTTTTGTCCTCACTGCCGAGATAAGTTCTATTTATAAAAGGCACGGCAGTGTAAGAAAGATCCATACTGTTCTTTTTGTGCCTGATTTTGCTTCTGCCTCCAGAATTAATG
>Ga0111148_1058_pt1 | contig 13302 bp, 14 predicted proteins | sample DeeMarSeWOR28_12_FD_80359 | JGI IMG/M metagenome (GOLD analysis project Ga0111148, IMG submission 80359) | Desulfobacterales bacterium SG8_35 | reverse complement strand
TGTCGCTGAGAACCTCATAAGCCTCGGTGGCCTGCCTGAACTTCTCTTCAGCTTCCTTGTCCCCCGGATTCCGGTCAGGGTGGTATTTCATGGCCTGCTTGCGATAGGCCTTTTTAACCTCCTCAGCAGGAGCCGACCGGGAAACGCCAAGCACCTCGTAATAATCTATCTCCATGGTGGGGATCAAGCTGCCTCCACTTCCGCCTGCTTCCCTGGCTGTTTTTCGGCCTCTGCATCATGGGATTTCTGTTCCTCTTCATGCTTGGGAAGCTCCAGAATATTATCAAAGGTAACAGCGCCGGCGGCAATTTCCCGCAGTACCATGACGACTTCCTTGTTCTTTCGGGGCGGAATCAGTAGGAGTGCACCCTGTCTTCTTTGTTTAACCCGCTCCACCGCCAGGTGAACCAGGCTGAAACGGTTATCATCTCCAATTTTCTCCAAGCAGTCTTCGACTGTAATACGTGCCATAGGTAAAACCCTCCTCAATAAAATACCAGGCCTCAAGTATCCATCCTAAAAACCTGTAGAATATAATCATTCAGTGAATATTCGCAAAGTTTTTTTGCGAATGGCGGGAACAGCCTTTTTGTTGCTTATCCTGCAAATGGATTCTGCAGCAGCAGCGTTTCATCCCGGGCCGGCCCGACAGAAATGATGATCGCTGGAGTTTCGGTAATTTCCTCAATCCGCTTGATATATTCCCGAGCCTGCCTGGGAAGGTCTTCAACGGAACGGGCAGCACCAATTTCTTCCTGCCAGCCGGGAGTCTCTTCGTAGACGGGTGTAATTCTTTCTGTAATCCTGATATTGCTTGGCATTGCCTTATATTCCCTGCCGTCAGCCTCGTAGGATGTAGCGATATTGAGAGAAGGCTGGCCGCTTAAAACATCAAGCTTTGTAACTGCAAGTCCTGTAATGGAATTCAGGCGGATTGCCTCGCTGGCCACTACGCAGTCCAGCCAGCCGCAGCGGCGTTTCCTGCCTGTTGTAGCTCCGAACTCCCCCCCCTTCCTTTGCAGTTGGTCGCCTGTCTCATCAAAAAGTTCGGTGGGGAAGGGACCGCTTCCCACCCTTGTTGTATACGCCTTTAAAATGCCGATGACCGCGTCGATATGCACAGGCCCGAAACCACTCCCGGTGCAAGCGTTGCCTGCCACCGTGTTTGACGAGGTAACAAAGGGATAGGTGCCGTGATCTATATCCAGCTGTGTGCCCTGTGCCCCTTCAAAGAGTATGTGTTTGCCGGTTTTTCGGGCCTGGTCAAGTTCCACCGAGACATTTCCCAGAAAAGGTGCGAGCTGCTCTGTAAATACCCTGAAACGGGTGTATATCTCATCAAACGACACCCCGTCACTATTGAGTCTTTTGGTAAGCAGGAAATTCTTTTCCTCCACATTGTCCCGCAACTTGTCCCTGAAAAGATCCTCATCGAGCAGGTCGCCTATCTTTATCCCTTTTCGGTTTATCTTGTCACTGTAACATGGCCCGATGCCCCGGCCGGTTGTGCCTATCTTCTTGCTGCTGCGCAAAGCAGCTTCCTGGTTCAGGTCGAGGCTCTTGTGGTAAGGCATTATCAGGTGGGCATTTTCACTGACCATAAGCCTTTGGGGGGTAACCGGCAGGCCGGTCTCTTTAAGCTCCTGCATCTCCGCAAGCAGAACTTCAGGATCGATTACTACGCCGTTGCCAATCATGCATCTCTTGTTCTCGTAGAGAATACCGGACGGGATAAGGTGGAAGATGAACTGTTTCCCTTCCACAACCAGGGTGTGCCCGGCATTATTGCCGCCCTGGAAACGGACTATGTAATCCGCATACCGGGTAAGCAGATCCACGATCTTGCCCTTGCCCTCATCACCCCACTGGGTACCGACTACAACAACATTGGCCATCTATATTCTCCTCGAAACTGAATCCAGCTTAAACAAATACGAGTATTGGAAGTTGCCTGCAGCAAAGCATGGTAAAAACTTTCAGCGACAGCAAACATAGTCAAAGGTTGTCCAAAAGTCAATCAGGCCTGTTCCGATTACGTCCTGATTCTTGACACCCTTTAGGAAATACCGTAGATTGTGGCTGCATTGGAGAGAAGATTTTTATCGGTCTATAAAATACCTGTCCTGTCTTTGGGAGAAATATACGGAAAGACAACCCGGGGTGAGAATTTTTTTATTACTTTCTAAAACTTTGGTGTCTTTTCATAGGGTATTGCACCGTTTGTATGTCTCGTTTTCCCTCGAGGAGGACGGTATGGGGGAAGCTGTTGAGTTATTGCATTCTGAACATTTTAAGCTACTGAAAGGTTATACCACCGATGTTTGGCATAGGGCTTCCTGAACTGATCCTTATCATGGCTGTGGCCCTGATTGTTGTCGGGCCCGAAAAACTGCCAGACCTGGCGAAGTCTCTTGGTCGCGGCATTGCTGAGCTCAAGAAAGCTGCCTCCAGTTTGAAAGACAGCTTCGATGAGGGAGACGAGAAATCTCCCGAGTGGGAGCGGCACGATATGGACAAACAACCCAACAAACTTCTTGATGCCTACAATAGCCTGCCGGCTGAAGCCATGCCGGAAAAAACCGGCACTCATGCCTCTTTAGAGACAGACGCCGCTGAAGCGGCAGGTGATTCAACGGAGGAGACCGATCAGAGCTCGTCTGCTGTTCCGGCAACGGAGCCTGGGGAAACCAAGAGTGAGACATGATTGCAACCTCAGGCCATCTTGAAGAATTGCGCCAGCGGCTCCTTGTCTCCTTCGGCGCTGTATTTCTCTTTGGGGCTGTCTCCTATTTTTTTGCCGAAGAAATTGCCCGTTTATTCATGACTCCCCTTTTTCTGGCCTCACCAAACCTCGTCAAGCTTGTCTATACAAACCTGACCGAAGCGTTTATCACCTATCTCAAGCTTTCCCTGCTCATAGGGATCATTTTCAGCGTCCCTGTTCTGCTTTATGAGCTCTGGATGTTTGTTGCCCCTGGTCTGCATGCCAATGAAAAGAAAATCGTCATTGCCGTTGTCTTCTGGGCCACCCTGCTTTTTGCAGCCGGTGCAGTTTTTGCATTTTTCGTCGTCCTGCCCCGGGCTCTCCACTTTTTTATGGGATTTTCCAACCCGCAACTGACCCCGCTGCCAAAGCTCGGGGGCTACCTGACATTTGTGGCCCGCACCTCCCTCGCTTTCGGTCTCGCCTTTGAAATCCCCTTTCTCATGGTGGCTGCTGCAAAAGTTGGCTGGGTTAAGCGCAACTATTTTTCCATAAAGCGAAAATACGCATACCTGGTTATGTTGCTTTTCTCAATTCTTCTTGGCGCCGGCGATCTCATGGCGGCAATTCTGCTCTGTCTTCCCCTGTTCGCCCTGTATGAATCAGGCATAATAATTATACGCCTTTTCACCCGGGAACCGGACAAGGAAAAGGCCGGGTCCAACGACCCGTAGCTGCCTGCCCAAACTATTTCAGAGCCTGTTTCTACAGAAGATATTTCTTTGATATGCCAAGTTCCTGCATAACCTGAGTGGCTGTCTCCTCTATGGATTTGCCTGCGGAGGAGACAATGGGAATATGGTGCTTCATATATATCTGTTCCGCCTGCTTTATTTCCTCAACACAGGTGGAGAGCTTGGCATACTTGCTTCCAGGATAACGCTTTTCACGGGCACTGTGCAGCTGTTCCGGCGATGTTGTCAGGGCAACCACCCGGCTTAGGTTCTGCCGGATCATCTCTGGCACCCTGTAGCTATTCAGATGTTCTGAGGTGAGCGGGAAATTTGCTGATTTGAGTCCCATCTGGGTTGCCAGAAAAACAGAAACCGGTGTTTTGCCGGTACGGGATACCCCCAGCAGGATAATATCCGCTTCATCGTATTCACTTACCTTGGTGCCGTCATCATGGGCCAGGCAGAAATGGATGGCCTCCACCCTTTTATTCAGGGTAACGTCAGTTGGATGACGCGCAAAACCTGGCTCCCGCACCGCCCTTGTTTCCAGGCAGGTTTCCAGGCGCTCCAGGAAACGTCCGTAGGCTTCAAAGTATTCCACTTCAGGCGAATCAAAGACCGCCCGGACATCCCGATCAAGAATCGTGCTGAAGATTATCGGCCTTCGGCCTCCTGAACGCTTCATTATATGATCCATTGTCTTTTTGGCCTCGGCAACTGTCCGTATGAAAGAAAACTTCTCTTCATAAAAACTTACCTGCGGAAACTGGCAGATAAGGGCCTGGCCGAGATTGGTGGCCAGGATTCCCGTGCTGTCAGAAATATAATAGACATCCTTAGAACTCCACATGTTCCGTGCTCCTCTCAGGATCGATTTTATTCTTCACGTCTGCCGACTGATGCCAGGTAGATGACGGTTTCCTCTTTGCCGTCAAGGCCAAGCAGCCCGTTTAATGCATCATCATAAAAAGCGGCAACGGGGCAGGCTCCCAGATCCAGGGCTTCTGCGGCCAGGAGCAGATTCTGGCAGACATGGCCGGCATCCATCATAACGTAGCGCAACCCACGGTGCCCGTATTTTGAAAAATTCCGCCGCAAAATAGCCGACCAGATAAAAACAAGTCCTGCCCCGGCTAAAAAATTCTGTCCCAGGGCTGCATCGGCAACCCTCTTTCCCTCAAACCCTTCACTCAACCTCTCCAGGCAGAACTCCGCCGGTTGAAAATGGAAAAGGCCGGGAGATATTAAATGCACATTCTGTATTGAAAGATAGGTCTCTACCGGGTAGAGCGCCCCGGCTGACGGTGCTGTTCTAAAGAAAAAATTACCCGCCCTGGCGCTTATTCCCTGGCTGGCCCAGAGCAGTATGGCAAGATCATCCATGGAGAGCGGCGTATCGGTGTAACGCCGGTGCGAACGCCTCTCCTGCAAAACATTACGCAAACTTTTCTCCATTTTCCAGTCAGTGGGCAGCTTTACTTTTTCAGCATCAGCATACCGTTTAAAAGGATTTGCTGGCGCAATATCCAGACGTGTTCTACGCCCGAGGGTCTGTTCGTCGAATTTCGTCTCCTGCAGATAACGATAGCCAAGTGAATTCTTCAGGTCATCCATGGTGAAACCCTCTCAATCTCAGATAAATTACCGGGGCTTGCTGCGCCTTACAGCAACGCGGCTCTCTTCAATTATCTCCCTGATTTCCTTTTCCTGCTCCTCGATGCTTTGCACCAGTTTGAACTGCACCATGGCCCGGTCCAGGTTCTGGTTCGAACTGCTGACCCTGAAATACACATTGTCCTCAAGAAAATCAGTATAGAACCGTAGCCCCAATTCAAAGGGGATAAGCCTGACAGCATCGAAGAAAAAATCAAGATCTCTCTCTGTCAAAAACCTCCCTGCTGTTTCCATATAACCGGTCAGAGCCGCCCGGCACAAATCAAGATCAAACCGGACCACAGAAAAATCAGCCGCTTCATCCCCCACGGTATTGCAGCAGGAACGCAGACAGTCGCCGATATCGTATTGCACCAGTCCAGGCATCACGGTATCCAGGTCAATAATGCTGACAGCCCTTCCCGTTACATTATCAACCATAATATTATTGATTTTCGGGTCACCGTGCATGATGCGGAGATGTAAGATTTTACACCTGCGTGCCTCTTCCAGAACAGGGGCCCAACTCCTTCTGCCGGCAATGAAATCCTGGCAGATTCTGTTGCTTTTTCCAGCTTTTCCCCCTCTGCTCAAAACTGTATCATAATGTTCCAGGTACTGTTCAACATTATGAAAGCCGGGCAACGTGTCATGCAGAAGTCCAGTATCGAGATCATTGAGAAGCCAATGAAATATTCCCAAGGCCCGCCCCACTTCAAAAGCATCGTTGACGCCGGTAATTCTCTCCAGGGGACTTGCGCCCCGGATAAAACGTAAGGCCCGCCAGAACTCCCATTCGGGATCGATAAAAAAATTACTGCCGTCCCTGGCAGGAATAATGTTGACCATTTGCCAGTCAGTGAGAATTTTTCTGCCGGCCGGTTTTCTACGTTCCTGCACATGTTCAGTCACCACCTGCAGGTTGTGCATAATTAATTCCGGATTCTTGAAAACCTGCGTATTTATGCGCTGCAGAATAAATTGGCCGGCCATGGGGCTGAGCTTCACCAGGTAGGTATCATGGATAATACCCCAGCCATGCGGTTCAACAGCAGCAATTGTTTCTTCAGGGCCGACAAAAGATGCGGCAGCCTGTTCAGGCATGCCCATATTCAGGTCCCTGCTGCCTCGTTCAGTTCTGCCAGGATATTTTTTTCATCCACATTATGCATCATGGCGCTTTCCCTTACAGATTCCGTAGGCTGGCCCGGGCAGGAAAAACGGGCAGCCCCGTAATATTTCTTAAATACCTTCTCCGTGGCCGGATATACCTGCAGTATATCCCCGATGATGTGATGCGGGCGTACAGCGTCGCCCTGACCCAGTTTTCCCGGATGCTTTGCGGTGACACAGGCCGGGATTGCGCTGTTTTCCTTTCTGATTCCAGTGCTGCAACCGCCTTGTTCAGCAAGCTGACAATCAGATCACTGTCAAGACCATGGCGTTCGCATGCCATACCAAGGGTGACCGGCAGCTGTTTAACCTTTTCACGGTGTTCCGGATCAGCCAGGGGTGTAAAACCGTTGTTCACTAATATATCAAGGGTTTCTGGCCATTTCGCAAGTATCTCCCCTACCTTGGTCTCAGACGTAATTGCAACTTGAACGACAGGTTCAGCCGCAGCTGTCTCTTCCTCATCTCCAAGTGGCTCCAGCAAGGTGACGCCGAGATTTACAGCGAACAAAAGCGCCGAAAGCACCGACAGGAAAGCAAAAAGCCCAAACGCAGCCGAAGGCCTTGCAGATGCTGTAAATACCATGCCGACAAGGCCAACGTTTGCAATGATAAAATGAACGGCAACCAGTTGCGGCCACTTGAGGGTCCTGGCATTAAACCTCGGCCGGATGAAATACCCTACCCCATAAATCATCATGGCCATAAACCCGAGAAGATTGAAATGGACATGGGCAAATTCCACCCATTCCCGGGTATCAGCCAGGCCCATCCAGATGCCCAAAACTGCTGCCAGGAAAAAATAAACTAAAGAAGCCAGCACAAACCCTTTTGTATACCGGTCCATTCCCGCTCTCCTTCATTCGAGCATTTGTTTTTGCTTGAATATGTTGTAAATGATTTGATTACTTATTCTTTACCCTGGTAAAGTATAGTATTGCAAATCCTGTTTGAGAAGCAACCAAAGAAAATCCGGCGCATTTCTTATTTTTTGAAAGGATACGGGCAATCAATGACAGACCATGCGGATTTCATGCAGCAGGCCATTGCTGAAGCAGGCAAAGCCCTGGCTGCCGGCGAGTTCCCTGTAGGATGCGTCATGGTCCATAGAGGCAGGGTTGTCAGTAAGGGAAGGAGAATTAACTCCAGGGCTCCGGACGAAAATGAACTTGATCATGCTGAAATAGTGGCCCTCAGGGAACTTTTTGCCAAGCACCCTGAAATAGACCGGGCCAAAATCATCGTCTATTCAAGCATGGAACCCTGCCTCATGTGCTATGTGACCCTGCTCTTAAACGGTTTCCGTAACTTTGTTTATGCCTACGAGGATATTATGGGAGGCGGCACCAGTCTTGACCTGCAAAGCCTCAACCCGCTTTACAGGGACATGGAGGCTGACGTAACAGGGCATGTTCTGCGGCGGCAGAGCCTGGAGCTTTTCAAGGCCTTTTTTGCGGACCAGGATAATACCTACTGGCAGGACAGTCCTCTGGCCCTCTACACCCTGGCGCAGATTGCAGATGAGGAAACCGAATGAGTTCGCCCCGGGCCAGAACCGTGGGATTCAAACGCGGGGAGCGCAATGTCTTTTTCCATGTGCTGACTGCCTGCAACCTCGCCTGCCGTCACTGCTATATCAATCCCAGAGAGCAGGGCACGGGAATGGTTTCACGGCAATCCCTGGAAAAATGGCTGGAACTTTTCCAGGATAAAACCAAAGATACCAATGTCATTTTTCTCGGCGGCGAGCCCACCATGCATCCTGACCTGGCTTATGGTATCCGCTGTGCAAGAAACTTGGGTTATTCCTCTATAACCCTTGATACCAACGGCTTTCTGTTTCACAACTTTCTTGATAAAGTCAAGCCAGATGACCTTGACTTTCTAAGCTTCAGCCTTGACGGGCCCTCCCCTGAAATAAACGATCCGCTCCGGGGCCAAGGGGTTTTTGCCACCTGCTCCCAGAATCTGCAGGCTGCTCTTGCCCAGGGTTTTAACGTCAGCCTGATCTACACGGTGAGCAGGAACAATATAGCGCATTTGCATGCGATGGTGCCCCTGCTCATACAATGGGGCATAAAGCGTTTTTTTATCCAGGTGATCGGCATCCGGGGTAAAACGGCGTTGAATGGTGCTGCCCAATGGCAGGTTTCGCCTGAAGAATGGCTGACCAAAATACCCCCGGTGGCTGCAGAAGCTGCAGCACACGGGATAACAACCATCTTTCCCAAGGTCTTCCTCGAACCCCCGGAAAAGTTTGAATGTGCCGGCAGGGTGGCGGAAAATTATTTTATCTTCCCAAACGGCAGGGTATACCAGTGCCCTCTCTGTGAGGATTACCCGGTTAATAGTTACAGGATTGAAGAAAACAGGCTCATCGAAAACAGCGGCTTTACCGAGAGCAGGCTCTTCAGCCTTGATATCCCGGAAGGCTGCGTGATAAACAAACTCCTGCAGCCCGATAATCTCCTTTATGATGCCCAGGGCAAACCGCTCCACAAAATCTCATGCTGTCTTCTCAAGCAGGAGATGAGAGGGGAATGACAGTCACCTCTATATGCCGATGTTTTCTCCTGCCAGCAAAAGGCTTATTTACTTCCTGTTTTTTTCATCCCTCTCTTGCTTTGCTTTCCTGCCCTATGATTTTTTATCTTTTCCGTTACAGAATTCAACTGATAACCGGTACCGGCACAGGCGTCACATTCCTCGGTAGAGAGCAAGAACCTGCTCACTCCCTGAAAAAAACTGACCTGGCCTGTCCCGCTGCAGATATCGCAAACTTTTTCCCGCTTTTCATTTGACATGAACGACATTGTACACAAAAATAATTTTTTCCCAAACATGATGAATTTGGAAAAAATGAAATAAGACTGACATTAATCTTTAAATCCAAACCGCCCTCTATGCTGGCTAGTGATGAAATCGTCCTGATTGTTGACAAGGACAACAATGAAACAGGCAGTGTCCCCAGGCATGAAATGCGGGCCAAGGGACTGGTGCACCGGGCTACCTATATTCTTGTCTTCAACTGCAGAGATGAACTTTTTGTCCAGAAACGGACCCCTGGCAAGGACATATATCCCGGCTATTATGATGTGGCAGCAGGCGGTGTGGTCCTGGCAGGTGAAACCTATGACGAATCAGCCCGACGTGAAGTGGCGGAAGAACTTGGCATCCGCAATGCAGAACTGACCCCCCATTTCACTTTTTTTTATGAGGAGGGCTTGAACAGTGTCTGGGGGCGGGTTTATTCATGCATCCATGATGGGGAATTAACCCTGCAGGCAGAGGAAGTCGAAAGCGGCTTCTTTTCCCCTCCTGCAGAGGTGCTGGCACTCAGCGAAAAGGAGCCGTTTACCCCGGACGGATTGTACGTCTTGACACGGTTCCTGCGTTTAAAAAAAAGGAGGAGGTAATGATATGATTTATTATTTTATCAAATTAAAAAAAGATATTTCGTAAGCGATTTCTGGAGAAATTTTGTTTGGCACTCGATTTTTATGTCTTAGCCGGAGTATAAATGCTTCTAAAGTATTCATAAATATTTCATTTGGTGGATTATCCCATGGGCCATTTCTCTCGCGACCGGGTTGACTACAAGTCAGAGATTGACGACCTCTTCGATGAACAAAAAGGAGAATCCGAAGAGTTCGAGGATATCAGTATCTCCAGTTCAGTTTATGAACCGGTCCTGGTCGGCTTTAAAGAAAAGAAGCTGGAAACCCGCCTGGAAAAAGCTTTTTACCCCCAACATGACACTGAAATAGATGTTCGCGATACTGAAGGCAATTCTTTGATCCTTCCCATTGAAGATCTCCAATTTATTGCTTTTGTAAACAAGCCATTACAACTCGATAATTCAAATAGCAATAATTTCGCTGAAGTGATTGAGACATTCAATGGAGCTTCATTTACTACACATGTTCCCATTGGACAGAATTTCGATGTTGGTTTTTTCGGTATAACGATACATCCTGAGGATCGGTATAAATATATCTTTTTTTATTTCAACAACATCAGAATCCGTTATCAGCAGAGACCCATAGGCGAAATCATTGTAGAAAAGCGTTTACTGCCAGAAGACCTTCTTCAGAATATCCTTCACCAACAAAATCAACTTCGAAGTCTCCGGTTGGGAGAAATAATTGCAAAAAGAGCAAATCTTCTGCCGCATAAAGTTGAAACAACCCTGCAACAGGCCTGGCAAGAAGAATCTGCAGATTCCAAAACCCAATCCGGTGATATTTTAATTGAGGCCGGGCTGGTCTCCCCTCAGGTAGTAGAACAGTCGCTGGCTATTCAAAAAAAATTACGCCGCATGAAGGTAGGCAAACTCCTTCTTGAAATGGGTTATATTAATGAGAACCAGATATATGAAGTATTGGCAGAGAAATTCCGAAAGAGATTTGTAAGCCTTGAAAAAATATCATTTACCGAGGAGGCCCTGGACCACTTATCGCATGATCTTGTTAAAAAACTGAAGGTTATCCCAATACATTTTGAAAACAAGCGGCTAATAATAGCTACGTCGTATCCAGATAAAGCTGAGCTTAACGATATTCTGCGCGAAAAACTTTCCTGCCCTTTCGAATTGGTGGTTTCTCCCTCCTATCAAATAAAACAGATCATGGCAAACCATTTTGCCGGGGATATATTCTTACCTCGCAAAAACACTTAGGACAATTAGTCCCCAAAAGAAGAGATACTATTCCGGCTGAATTAACCAACAAAAAACTCCACATGTCTATTGCCTACCTTAACTTCACTTTAGCATGTCTAAAGTCAAATTGTAGCAAGATATTCGTAATTGACAATTATTCCTAACAATTAATCCCGCTTGACAATTCTCTCTGCCTGCCATTAAAGAAAATTTATAATTTCAATTTAGCACTTTTACTGGTAATGCGCCCATGGGATGGGTGATATTAAAGTGTTTTTTCTGGGCCTCCGAAGGAACTGCTGTTTCCTTGACGGGGGTCTTTTTGCTTTTTGGGAATGAGCGATGAAATTATTTAAAATCCTAAAAAGGAGGGCCAGTTATGATCACTAAGCACATATTATCTGTATGCTTTGTCTATGTTTTTCTCATATTCACTGCAGCGGGTGTAGTCGCTAAAACAGTCAAAGTAGAAGGCAAAAACGCATATCTCGACATACCCACTAATGCAAAGGCTAGCTTGGTCCTTATTCCAGGCGATGCGGGGCTGTACGGAACTGGGAAAAAAGATGTTCAGGATACTTTACAACGGTCCAGAAAGAAATATGTCGAAAAGGGATACGCAGTTCTTTCTATAGATCAGGAAACTGACATTCAGGCAGCAATAGAATATGCATCATCAATTGCAACACCTGTTTTTATCGCAGCAGTAGGTTCAGGTGTGAGCAAGTTAGCCGGTGCCATAACCGCACCTAGATTCCGGGCCAATAAAGTGGTATTCGTATCCGGCAATCTAGATTCCGTGCGAAAAATAGTTGACAATCCTGACAAATTACCACCAACGCTCGTCATTCATCACCGTAAAGACGGATGTTCAAAGACCCCACCGAAACAGGTGGATATGTTTCAAGAATGGGGTGGAAACAAAGTTACTGTCAACTGGATGGAAGGCGGAAGCAATAAGGGTTTTTTATGCGGATCTCAGTCTTATCACGGAATGGGTGGCCTGGATGATGAGGTTGTAAACACAATCTCCAGTTTTTTGGAAAAATAAAAATTATTGATTACTTAGTTAAAGGGGATACTTTTGAAGTCAGTTCCCTAGTAAATGTGGTTAGTGCAATTTCGGCTAGACTCTGTTGTTCAGTGGATATATTGCGTGAATATAACTTCAGCAAGTTCTAACTATCCTATTCCTTCAAACAAGTTAAAAATACTAATTATTTTGTTCACTGCTGATTTGCTGTTACTGCTATCAATGAACACTCGTAAACCATTCTCAAGGTTCAATATATCCAATGGACATCAATGCTTCTGGCGATTGCGATTTGTGAAAGGCCTGCTTTCATAAGTGCGTAAATCTGGTATATTTGTTCCCAGGTGAACAGTCTGTCGTTTCTCATATGTGCTTCTCTTTCCTTTCGTCGGTTGAAAAAGCATGGGCCTACATATCAATTCAGGGAAATTTACATGAGAAAAAGTTATGAATATGCCAAAATAAGTGATTATGAATTGGGTAAAGAAATCACAGAAGGATTTTTTAAGGATTTTTTTCATCGAGAAGGATTTCTACCTAGGCTTATATGGGAGATACTTAAAGATCCAACTGGAATGTTAATGGACCTACCGCTTGAGGCCATTGCAAAAAAAACCAGAGGCGACCAAATAGGTTATGATTTTACAACATTAGAAGGAGATGAACCTTTTATCTATTTTAAGCGTAAGGATTAATTTGGAAAGTTTTAAAAAATAATTTGAAGTGGAAAGACAATTCCGGCTTTTCGGTCCATAGCGGTGTGCGCCTGTCCTGGGCTAACGACCTTTGGCCGCAGAACGAGGAACCGTCTGTTACTATTCATCGAGCCTGGCAGTTAAATTATATTTTAAGGCTGGTCCTCGAGCATCATTTTAAAATAATGCTCGGTCTGCTCTTCTTTTTAGACCTACCCGGCACACCCTCAATATCTAAATGTTTTATTGGTCAACAGCCGTCATCACGTTCATTTTAATTCTTTCCTGTAAGCTCAACAACGATTTTACCTGGGTAAGGGTAAGGAAATTTCGTTTAACCGCAACCTGACCGAATTTTGCCTCATCGGCTTTTTGGCAGAACATGATCTGCCTGACTTCATCAGGGCTCAACCATTTTTTGCTCATGGCCAATTGACCAATTTTTTGAAGCATGTGCTCTTTCGCCTGCAGGGTACGAGAGGGGGCACTTCTCAAGAGATTAGGTTTTTTATAGAGGCCTATTTCTTGGGATATCTGAGCTGCCAGCTCTTCAATCGATTTTCTAGAAGTGTTGATGGACGGAATATTATATTTCTGGAAAATTTGCGACGCTTGCTGCAACTCCTGAATACAGTTTGAACGTTTTGCGT
>Ga0111148_1057_pt1 | contig 13331 bp, 18 predicted proteins | sample DeeMarSeWOR28_12_FD_80359 | JGI IMG/M metagenome (GOLD analysis project Ga0111148, IMG submission 80359) | Desulfobacterales bacterium SG8_35 | reverse complement strand
CAAACCAAGCACGGGTTGTCCAGGAGAGTCCATCCCGGCCAGAACTAGCAGATGATCTTCAAGGCAATCAGGCCCAACTTGCTTATGGGGATCTGGGATTCTCTTACCCGAGGGAAATCGTCAAGCTTGACGACAAAGAGTTTGGCAAATATTGAGGAGGGCTGCTTTTACAAGTCAAGAAAAGTCTCGGCTTCCCAGCAAACAACAGGAATGGTTTGCCGACACCGGGATGCTGCAAAAATCGCATAACAGCAACGCTACTTAAATTTTACAGTCACCTTAAAGTTATGCATAGCGGCTATTCATTCAGACTCGTGCATGGTCCCTAATTTGATTTACTAAAATAAGTATTTCCACCCGCCGCCTTCTCTTACCTGAAAAGATCGTTCAGTTTCTTTATGGCATCACTCTCTGAACCGCTCCCTGCTGCCCCTGTCTTTGAAGCGCGGAATAAATCACAGAAATTCGCTTTTTCCTTGTCCTGGACCAATTCCCTTATAGACTCCCGGCATTGCCGATAGGCATTGGCATCGTAGAATTCGCAATTCAGGCATACATGAAGGTCCCGGCCGCAGGCTGGACATTCATCCCTGATATGGACCACTGTTTGGGCAATATCCTTATGGCAGAAGGCACACTTCACTTGTATTCACTGTATTTGTCTGATTTGCCGCGGACTTTGGAGACAGGATATTTCTGCCTGTTTTTTCTCAGCTTGTCACGAGCTGATTCCAAAGGGTCAATGCCAAGCTTATCGCAAAGGTTTGCCAGGTAGATCAGGACATCACCTATCTCATCCTGCACCTGCGCCAATTTGTCAGGCGGCAGAGAGCAGCTTTGCTCTTCCGTCAGCCACTGGAAGTGCTCGGCCAGCTCGCTGGCTTCAACCACCAGGGCCATAACCAGATTCTTGGGGGAATGGTATTGGTCCCAGTCCCTTTCCTGGCGGAACTTTTTTACCTGCTCAATTAAATCTTTCAATTTGTAATGATCATCGGCTGTGCTGCTTAAAAACCTTTGCTCTTAATCTTCCCGGGCCTTCAACTTGGCATCTATCATGTCTTTATGGGTAAGCCTGAGAAGATGGGTGAGCTTGCGGGCAAAATGATCCTCGTGTTTTTCCAGCTGGCCGTCGGCATGGATAATGCGCCAAACAGCCTCCAGCACCGCTTTCTTCTCCTTCTTGCTGAATTCATTATTAATATGACTGGTGAATTCAAAAAGATCAACCGCCTGGCTTCGTTCACGATGGGCCAGTTCAAGAAGCTCCTCGGCATGTTTCTGCGACAGGGAAAAATGCGAGCGCAGGGTTTCAATGGCATGGTTAAGTTCTTCGTCGGTACATTCGTGATCAGCATGTGCTGCTTCCAGGAGGATGACACCTGCGGCAACCCTGGTGCGATCTTCCCTGTCAGTAGTACTTGCAGCCGGTCCCGGACCACTGCCAGTTAATGCCTGTCTGATAAAATTTAACATCGGTTCTGTACACCTCAATGCATAAACATATTATTTACTGACCCGGTACAATCAACCTCCCGGGGAAACGCGCTTTTCTAATTCTATTGCTATATAGCATAAAAAAAACTGATTTTAAAACATACTCTTTTAGAAAATACGCCATCAGCTTCCTGAACCTGTGGGATCATTGACCTGGAGCCAGTTCTTAAGTTTTTCCGTACTTTTTCCGAGGGTCCCGAGAGCCCCGTAACCGGTGAGTTTCAGGTTGGAGATCCTGCTGCTGCTGTTGGCCAGAATGGTGATTTCCGGCCGCACTTCAAGAAACTTGCAGGTCAGAGTTGCACCATCACCCTCCATGTCCTCCAGGTCGGCATCCATGATCACCAGATTGATGTCCTCGTTATCAAAAAAAGTTGCGGCCGCATCATAGGCATAGGCAACGAGAATATTAACTGAACCGAAAACATAGTAATTCCTTATGGCCTCCACAAATTCCAGCGCAGTATCCGGATTGTCCTCGACCAGGAGAATGAGAGGATACTGTACTGTTTTGCCTGCTGACAAATAATGCCCCTGGTGTTGAAACACCTGGCCGCGGGGAATAATCGTGCGTGAGGGGGTAAAAATGTCCCTGAACCAGCCCATTATTCCCAGAATGAAACGGGCGGTGCGCTCGCTTGGCCTCTGGTACTTCCGGCCTCCATTGTGCAGCGGTAAGGTTTGCTTGGACATTTCCATTATTAAATACTGTTCTCCATTATCCCCGTCGCTTTCCTAGTTTCTTCCCATATCTTTCTTGAGCTTCATGATGAGATCTTTTTCAATTGCAGAATCCACAAGATTTATTTTCTTGTGGTGTTTGCGGTTGAAAACATTTTCCATGGATATCCGCAGTTGCGGGGTAATATTCTTTGTTGTCTTGCGCAATAACTTGTCAAGGCAGGTCCTGACAAAACTTTCCGGGTACAGGACAAAGCCGTAGCAGGTCGCCTTCGCGGACGGAAAAAAATGATAAAAGTTTTCATACATGGAACCGTGCCCACGGTTCATTCCGGATCTGGAAATCACATAGAGGTCCAGATCTGGATAATAGAGACCCGGGGCTTCCATGAGCATTCTTGCGGCCCGGGCTGAAATGAGAGTCTGAAAATGCAGTGCTATGTCCCGGGCCGAGAAAACAAAGGTATCGGATACCTTTTTTACCTGTGCCTTGATGTTATCCAATTCTGCCTGCGGATCTGTTTTCTGAACCATGGTTATCGCTGCAAAAAAGAGTCTGGGATTTTATCAGATCTGAAGCATTATCCTACCCTGTCACTGTCATGAAAACAATTGCCAAAACGATACGATTGAGGACAAAAAAAATCCGCACCATGGCGGATTCTGTGGGCAGGCTTGTAAATCCCGGCCAGAGCAAACCTGATCTTTCCTGGTGGAAGAACGGAAAAATCAGTACTGTAGATTATTTAAAAAAGGACATGGCTATCACAGCCAACAGCCAAAGACCGGTTAGTGCGCCCCCCAACAGTAAAACTCCTTCAGCAATTCTGCTGATCCTTGCCTGCATCTGATGTTCGGGCCTTGTCTTGACATTGCTTTGCATGGGACACCTCCAGGAACATTAAAAACTTATTTTGCACAACGGCCATAACATATTGAAATTGAAAAACTTTATGGCAATAATGAACGTATAATTTATACCACATTGTAGCAAAAACGAATATGGAGCACAAGAAAAATCTAAAGGCAGGATACGCTAAAAGCTTCCTTATTTGCCGGGCAACCAGGCAAGAGGGTATTGGTAATTAACGGAGTCTGCGCAACAAAGGATAATACAGAGGAAGGGTAATTAGGGCAATTTCCCGGATCAAGGATAGTAGATTTTTCCCTGCGGCTGCCAGGGCTTTACATGCTGTACTGACGTTGATTGAAAGGACTCAACCAAATCCCCTAATCTGGCCCTGTTGAAATTCTTTATTTTCAGGCCCACCCGTTGCCCTTTCACGGCTTCCCGGACCGCATCTCTTTCAATATGCAGTGACTCGATGATCCCGGAATATATCGGCCCCATGGCCCCCAGAACCCGAAAAGAATCTCCCCGCACCAGTTTGCCTGTCAGAACTTCGCACCCCAGGATGATACCCTTGCGGCTGCTTTTAAAAAGTGCAATAACCCTGGCAGACCCGGTTAGCTCTTCTGATGATTCCTGCGGGATAAGACTCCTGGCAGTAGACTCTAAATCCTCCAACAGCCTGTAAATAACCTCATAAAGTCGAATTTCAACATCGTGTGCAGAAACTATCTCGGCAATATGGTCCATAACCCCGACATTAAATCCAATAACAAGCCTGCTGCCTGTTTCAGCCATGAAGATGTCTGATTTATTGATCGCCCCAACGCCTGAACTGATAATATTAATTTCTACTTCGGGCAGGGTTAAAGAACTGATAGCGGAAACGACTGCTTCAGCGCAGCCGGATGTATCACACTTGAGGACAATTTCCAGCCTTCTCTTTGCAGCTGGTTCTGCAGATACATGATCCTTTCTCTCTGCACTCGCCTTTTCGTGCTTTTCCTTCCCTTTTTTATGATGGTGAGCGGTTTTTCTGCTGCCCATACAAAACCTTCCTCAGGCATGAAAATCCCAGTCCGGAATGCTCTGCATTTTTCAACCGGATATTCGCTGGTAGTGCAATGCAACAATTTCCACGTCAAACCGGCGGATTCAACTTACATCCCTCCCGATTCTCAGCAGATAGCGGCTGAAAACCGGGAGTTTAATTTCCTGCAGAGATCCGCGGCTAAGCTGCCCTGCGTGACATTTTCTTCAGCCTGTTGATACGGCGGCGGATGATTTCAAGTTTCTTTTTATCATTCTCCTGACGCAGAGTCTCTCTCTCGGCGCGAAGCCTGACAATTTCCTGCTTTATATCCTTGACGGTCATTTCTTTCTTGGGGCCGGCTGTTTTCTTCTTCTTTTTCGTGGCTGGAGCTTCATCCACAATACCTCTGGCCTCCTTGACCGCTTCCAGCAGTTGATCCTTCTTCATGCCGGTAACGCCGGTTATGTCGGGAATTTCCTGCTTGGCAACCTCGCGGAGTTCAACTACAGTCATCTTGTCCAGGGGTTTTTCGGCCTGCATTTCTTCCTTTTTTGCATCTTCAGCCATTGTTCTCCTCCAGTTCAGTTTGAGTTATTCCTGCACGAGTTTCTGCGCCACTTAGCTTGCTAATTTTTTTAAGTTATTAATAATAACGGTCAATGCAAAGTTATTTTTCCAGGCAGTTTCTATTTTCTTAATAATTTTACCTTTTACACTCTTAACCGGCCAGCAGAATAATTGCTGCAACGGCAAAGCCAAGTCCGATCACCTGTTTCAGCACCAGTGTCTCATGCAGGAAAAGTATAGCCAGCAGTATGGTTATCAAGGGGTACAAGGCGGTAAGGCTGACCACAATTGATATCTGCCCCCTGCTGGCTGCGGCATAATAGAAAAGCGTCCCAAGCACACCGGTAATACCGGTTAAAAGAGCATACAACATGCCCATGGGGTGGGTTTCCGGCTTAAAGTTGACCACGGCCAGTCCGACAATTCCGACAAGAAGGCCTCCTATCACCTGGTATATCAAGGCACTCAGGGGCGTGATATAATTGACGGCCAGCTTTGGAAAGAATCCCCAGGCACCGAATGTGACCATGGCCAATATTGTCCAGATAAACCAGCTGTCCATTGCAGCCTCCTTTATTTAGGTAATTCTTGATCCTTTCGGTTCTTGCGAATCCTCTGCCACAGGGTCAGGTAAACAGCAATATTCACTCCCAGGACAATCATGCCGAGGCCGATCTGCATCTTCCTGGTTAATGCTGCCGGATACAGGATCGGCACTATGTAGTGCTCGACAAATCCGGTTGCATATCCTGCTTCCCCCCCCCTGGCGCGCAGCATATTTTCCAGGGGGGTCAAGGGACAGATCCATCCTATAAACTCTATGCCAGCGCCCCAGAAAACCACTGGAACATGATACCAGGCAATGTAAGGCCTCCAGAGCACGAGAAGTCCGCCCAGCATCACAAACAACACGAAGCAGACATGCAGCAAGACAACAAGATCCGCCAGAAATATATAGACCATCATTCATGCCCCGGTAGAAGGACCATCCAATTTAATCGGCTGCGATGAGATCAGGCAAATGCAATTCCCACAACGTCGGCCCGTGACTTCTCACGTGACTTCCAATCAGATATCAATACAAAGGTATATTAATTTCTTTTTATAAGCGTCTTTATTTCTAATCAAAAAGGGAGCCGTCTAATAATTTCCGGCGAATGACTTCCTTTAGAACCATATCTTTTTTCTTAAAGCCTTCGCGGCCATACTGCATGTTCGCTTCGAGCAGGTACCAGGTTCCCCTGTATTCCAGCAGATCAAGTCCAACATCATTGAAGTTGCACTGCCGGGCAAAACCCTGCACCATAGGCATAACTTCATGGGGTATGTCATCGAATTCGATCGTTCCGCCCTGGTGAAGATTTGTCCTGAAGTCCTCAGGAGCCCGTTTGCGCCAATACGCCAATACCGGTTCATAGTTGATCAGGATCACACGCAGATCTCTTTCGTGGGGTATATATTCCTGGATATAGGCAATCTTCGTCTTTTGCAGATACTGCTCCAGTTCAGCAGAATTGGCGATCTTATACACTCCGCGGCCCCGGGCTGAGGCCCTGGGTATCTTGGCAATGAAGGGAAAGGCAAAATCCTCGCTGATCCGGGCAAAATCCCGCTGCAGGTAAAACCTGGTTCTCGGATGCGGGATGGAAAGCATGTTGAAAAGCGTGGTCTGTTTCATCTTTTCATCAGCATAGAGATAGGTTTCCACGCTGGGAAAGATTTTTTTTTGCATGGTGGAAAACAACTGGGCGTAATTAAGGGTGGGGTACAAAATGACGCTGGAGTCGTTAATCTGCTGCTGCTCCAGCGGTGTATAGTCATGAAAATTCGGCTTTACCCCAAGGGTCAGCACCTCAGGAACACCAAGCAGCCTGCTGCCGAAGGCAACGTATTTAGGATGAGCCTGTTCCATGGCAGCCTGTCTGTTTTTTATTGGCGGCAGATGTCAGGTCTATGGTTTTCAGGTATGAGTTTGAGGCGTCCTGCAGCCATAATTTCCTTTAGGCCGCGCTCCAGCCCCTCAACAAACCTGTCCTCCCGAAAAAGCGGAAACATCACGTCCTTGAGAATTTTGTCCGCTGTGCCATCCTGAATGAACCATTCAAAGGCGGAACCTGTCTCGATGCGGACCGATCCTTCCTCCAGTGCTATAGTGACCAGGAAACCGTTGCCAAACCCCGGCTGGCCGATCTCCCAGGCTGATGCCGTCCTCTGGGAAAACTCTGCTATGTTCTCCCCGGCCAGGGATGGGATAATCAGCAGGAAAATCTGGTGGCAGGTTTCCTTTTCATACGACCCAAGGGCAGCGGATATTCGCGTATTTTCTTCCGGCTTCAGTTTATCTGCAAAGTCGTTCACCCAGCCCTGGCGCACCGGAACCGCAGGGGTATTCCCTTTGGGGGAACATGCAGTTACTGCCGGCGGCAACAGAATTACTATCAGCAGGAAATACTGCAGCCAATTCGCAGGAATGCTATTAAAGCGTGATAATTTCATAATCCTGTTCAATATATGGTGCCATTCCCGCATGGCCTGCCATATCATCTGCAATCCGGAACCCTTCCGCTTCCGCCGTCTCAAGGGCTCCCATCTTTATGGCACAGGCACGGCAGACCGCATCGATGAGGTCGAGTTCTTTTGCCTTGGCATAAAGAGCATGCAGGGGATGTTCTGGTTTGCGGAGTTCAATGATGAGCCTGGTTGCCTCCCCTTCCAGGATGATTTTCACTTCTCCTTCCTTTTCATGCAGATCGATAGCATTTAAAAGTACATGGACGAAGCAGATAGGATTGCCCTTAAAGGCAAAAAGTGCTGTTTTGTTCGTTTTCATTCAGATTTCCTCAAATATGTTTCAGCCACTGATGCCCGTGCCGAATCGCATCAAATAACGCCCCTGTAAAAGGCGAGTTTGCGGGCATGGGGCCTGAACACATTCAATATGTGTTCCTTTTCGGCGCTGGAAATCGGTTTACTGCTTCCTGCCAAGGCCACTGTCTCAACTTCATCCGGTGAAGAACAGCCGACAATTGCCACCGTTATCCCATGAGAAAGAGCATAGCGGATCAGGAGATCGGCTGAAATGTTGAACTTGGGTAGGATATAGTGCGAGGCCCCTAAAATCTTCATACCGATAACCGCTATATTTTTGCGGTGCGCAGCGGCCAGAGTAGTGCTGAGAAATCCCCCCAGCAGTTCCTCCACAGGGTTAACCGGCAGCATGACGGAATCTACCGGCCATTCTGCTACCGCCCTGGCCAATATATTGGGGTCATGATGCCCGGTTACCCCGATGTTTCGGATCTTTCCGGCCTTCTTGGCCTCGACAAAAGCTTCCAGGGCGCCATCCGGTCCGCTGAGCGCATCAAAGTCCCTTTTGCTCCTGATGTCATGGATCTGCCACAGGTCGAGATAATCGGTATGCAGCCGCTTCAGGCTTTTCTCCAGCTCGGAAAGAGCTCCTTTCCTGTCACGCCGGCCTGTTTTGCTGGCCTGGAAAACTTTCTGCCGCTCAGCCTGATTTTCCTTCCAGAATGAGCCAAGGTAGATCTCGCTGTCCTGGTAGGCCGGCGCCGAATCAAAGTAGGTAATACCGCGGAAAAATGCTTCCTGTATTACCCTGCGGGCATGGGGAGAACGATCTTTTGTCCGCAGTATCCCTTCACCGCCCAGGCCGACTGCAGTGACCTGCCGGCTTCCGGATGTAAAAAATTTGGGGGTGGCGTCGGTCATATTGCACGTAAGTATTAGGCCTAATCAAACCGCGGGAAAAGGGCCCAGCGGATAAACCATGGCTCAGATGCATCCTCGGTTTCCAGGCAGATAATGGAGCTGTTCTGAAACTTGATAACCTGTCTTTCCGGCGCCCCGGCAACCAGGTAGGATACAAGCCTCTCCATAAAAGGAAGATGGCCTACAACCATAATGTTTTCTTCGTTATTGAGAGTTGCGGCAAATACGGTGACATCATCCAAAGGTGCAAGACCTGCCCCCTTGGTGATTCCAGCTTCAGGCTCAAGGGTTTTCACAAAGATCTCAGCAGTCTGCAGGGCTCTTTTCTTGCCGCTGTGCATGATGCGCATAACCTGCACATTATTTTCTGCAGCCAAGGCGGCCATGGCCTGGGTTTCTGCCAAACCTTCCCTGGAAAGGCTCTGATCCGGGTCCTTTTCTTTTGCCAAACTCTTGCCATGCTGAACTAAAAAAAGTGCCATCTCTTTATCTCCACTCCAATTTCTCCAAAAATTTTACCCAATACCGGCTGCTTACTTCTCTTTCTTTTTTACAATAACCCAGAGGGCGTGGATAATGCCCGGGATAAATCCCAGCAGTATATCCATGGCGATCCTTCCTACTCTTCAAGCATCGTCCTGATGAACGAATTGGCCTCGCCGATGGACTTCTCCATCTCTTTAATGAGATCGGCAATATCGGATTCAACTGCAACCAATTCGCTCTGCAGCGAAGCAATTGCCTGGGCATTAAGATTGTGCTTGAGATAGAGCACCTGATCCCGAAAGGCCTTGAGCACCGGATCAATTTTTGTTTCAGCCCTGCGCATTGCCTTTATCAGCTGCTCATACTGTTTTCTTGTCTGGGCCAGTTTTCTCTCACTGTCCCGCCGCAGCGACTTATTGGTATACTGGTCCAACTCATCTTCCCATTCATCGAACAGGGCCTCTGATACATCCTCTACCGCATCTATTCTTTTTGTTACCTCATCCGCCTTGGCTTCGCTCTTGTCATATTCGGCCTGCAGGGTTTTGTATTTATCCTCCAGCTTGCCCCCTTTATAATTCAGGACCTGGCTGAACTGCTCCAGGGCGGACTGGAATTGCTCCTTGGCATCCTGCTGGCTGTCACGCGCCTCTTCCACACGGTCCACCATGATATCACGCTTGTGGACCCCAAATTTTTCCATGGTTCCGTAATAGGCTTTCTGGCAGCCGCCTGTAAGAAAGATCATTAAAATTACAGGCAAAAGTGCTATAGCCACTTTGCTCTTCATGTATTTCTCCTTTCTTGTTCCAGCCTTAGCTTACAGCCTCGGATCAATATTTCCCGGCCCGCCGCACTCGGGAGTGTAGCAGGTAACATTCTTGAATTCGCACTTCTCTTTACAGCTCGGGCAGGTATCAGGTCCGACCGGGGCAGTGACCAGAAAACCGCAGTTGCCGCACTTCCAGTATGTCAACCCGCATCCTGGACAAATATCTCCTGAAAAGTCGCCGGGTAAATTTATCCCGCAGTTCTTACATGCCTTTGCGTCACTCATGGTACCATCCTCCGTATTCAGGTTTACTGGTAAAATTCCCCTGGATTGTTTACAGGAGAAATAATTTAAAATGCATGCCTGACACTCTAAACTCCACAGGGAGCAGGGAGCAACAATTTTATTAAATTACATAGGAAAAAACAGGGTTGGTTTTCGTGCCGGATTTAAGCGAAAAATGTCTGAGCTGTTCAGGACAAACATTCAGGATCTTTTATAGAGATGATTATATTCCGCGCAACAGGTTTCCGTGAGACTCAAATCCCGCTCGCGGTCAGTTCCTGTTCACCGGCCGGCACCTGGACAACAAAAACCGGAATGGAGGACTTCCTGATAACCTTTTCGGTTGTCGAACCAAGCAGGGCATCCAGGATGGACGATTGGGCATGGGCCCCTATGACAATGACATCGGCCCCTATGGCCTCAGACTGCTTGACAATTTCTTCGGCAGGTGAACCTTCAACAACGAGAATCTTCTCAATCCGCAGGCTGCAGCTGTTCTCTTCACCAAGTCGTGAACAGAAACTGCTGAGATGCTTCTTGATCCTGGCTATTGCATCCTGCTCTTCATGCTCCACCACATCATGAATGGAATCAGGCCCGATGTAGCCGTCAATCAATGCTTCCTGCTCCGGCGTCAGGGTTTCCATGACATGCAGGACCGTAATAATCCCATCAAACTTTTCCGCCAGGGCCATGGCATGGCGGTAGATATAAGCTGAGTTCGGCCCAATCCTTGTGCAGTACAGAATTTTTTTAATATCCGGCAACAGGTTCATGGGATTATCTCCTTAAATTATAAGTGTCATGCGGGCTGCAGCTGCAGGTCTTTCTTATTACGGGCCTTCTGCATGAATATAACCAGGGCGACCACTAAGAGACCTGCCCCATCGGTAATAAACGTCGGCCAATAAAGAAGTATGGTGCCGGCTGCCAGCAGCAGCCATTCGAAGATGTTCGTTTTCCGTATCAGGTAAAACATGGTAAGGGCAGAAAAAGCAATGGTTCCGAGGACCGCGGAGAACATGGAGGAAAACACCATGAGCGTTGACGGCTTGGTTTCAGCTATGATTGTTTTGCTTTCTATACGCTGACCTTGGGAAACCACCAGGTCCTTAATGGTACCATCCCTCTTGGTGACTATCTTCTTGATCGTTTCACCATCGAGCAGCACGGCGATTTCCTGGCCCTTCTTAAACTCCTGCCCCTTTTCAATCTTCAGTTCCAGGATTGAGGCTCCCATGATCTCATCGTCTATCTGGGGCCCGAGAATTGGTTTGCCTTCAAAAAGGATCTGTGGCGTAAAGGCAAAAAGCAGGGGCACGACATAGAGCAGCTTGGCAAACTTGAATGAGGTCCACCCTGTCTTCCATGGATCAGACCCCGCAATTGCCGCGCCGGCATAGGCAGCCACGCACACAGGCGGCGTGATGTTGGAATCCTGGCTGAACCAGTAGACAATCATGTGCGCGGCAATGACAACAACACCCATTTCGGCCAGCGGCGGCACTGCCAGCACCGCCGTAATGAGGTATGCAGCAGTGACCGGTACGCCCATGCCCAGGATAAGCGACGCAATTGCCACGAGAATTATGGCCAGCAGAAGGTTGCCGTTGGCCAGCGATATGATGATGTCTGAAAACTTAAGCCCGATGCCTGTAAGCGAAATGGTGCCCACGATGATCCCGATCACCCCGAGGGTGGCGCCTATGATCAGTGTATTTCTGGCACCGGTTAAGATAGCCTCCCATATCTCCTTGGGCCCCATCCTGGTTTCCTTGCGCACCCAGCTGATGCCGATACAGGAAATCGTGGCCCAGAAAGCTGAATATCCCGGCGAGCGCCCCATGATCATCAGAACCGTGATAATCACCAGGGGCAGCGAAAAATACCATTCGCGCTTCAGGACAACAGTCCAGTGATCCAATTCCTCTCCGGCAATTCCCTGGATATTGTGCTTCTTTGCCTCAAAATGGATCATGCAGAACACCGAGAAAAAGTAAAGAAGAGCCGGAAATACAGCGATCATCATGATGTAGGCATAAGGGGTCTCAGTCAGTTCAGCCATAAGGAAGCCGCCGGCTCCCATGATAGGGGGCATGAACATACCGCCGATGGAGGCAGAAGGCTCTATGGCGCCGGCCACATGGGGCTTGAAGCCGGCCCGCTTCATGAGCGGGATGGTAAAAGCACCAGTGGAGACGGTATTGGCAATGGCGCTGCCTGAAACCGAACCGAAAAGACCGGAAGCAATAACCGCAACCTTGGCCGGGCCACCAACGGTCTTACCGGCAAGGGCCATGGGCAGGTCGATGAAGAACTTCCCGGCCCCGGACTTGTGCAGAAAGGCACCAAAAAAGATAAAGAGGATAACATAGGTGGCCAGGACATTGGCCATAACACCGAACACTCCGTTTGTAGAGAGGTACAGCGCATTGCTCAGACGTTCGAACCCGAATCCCCTGTGGGCGATGACTTCCGGGAAATAGGGGCCGAAATAGGCATAGCAGAGCATGAAGACGCCGATGAGCGTCATGGACCACCCCAGGACCCTGCGGCAGATCTCCAGGGAGAGCAGAACCCCGATAATGCTGATCATGGCATCTAAATCGGTCTCGGCCCCGGCCCGGTAATTCAGGGCCTCAAATTCCCTGATCCAGTAGTATATGGCGGCCGCTGAGATAAGGGCAAGCAGGATGTCGGACAGCGTTGGATTTTCCTTCCATTTTTCAGCCATCCTCCTGTCAACAAACAACAGGACAACTGCTATGACTATTGCACCAAGGCCCAGGGCCCACAATTGCAAGGCCGCCGACATGGCTGACCCGAAACCGTCGCTGCGCCAGGCTTTGTTGATCACCAGGAGATGGTCATGGAATGCGACGGTATCCCCTCCGTAAAACATGAAAAGCGCAACTGCTGCTGAGAGAACAAACCCGATGAACAGATTTATTGGTATGCGAAAATACAATTTGCCGGCAGGATAGAGAAGAAAGACCAGGACGTAGGTGATAAAGACATACACACCCCGGTGATACTGGGTGGCAACCGTGGTTATGCCTGCCGTGTAGAAATAAAAAATCACCATGGAGGCGCCCAGCAGGGCTGTGATCCAATTCCAGATCCCTGTAGGCTTCCTGGCGCTTTTGGCATCCTTTTCAACGAGTTCCTTGAGCTTTTTTTGATCTTTCTTGTCAATGCTTGCAATCTCTTTCTCAAGCTCTTCAGACATGGGTTCAGCCCTCACTCGTCGATTTTAAGGAATTTGGGGCGGCAGGCATTTATGCCTGCCGCCCCCGTTCTTTCATACCTGAGAATATTCTGTAATTGTCTGCTTCATAAAAGTCAATCAGCCGAACAGATTTGTGCCCGTTTTTTATTCACCAATTGGCCCTGTGACTGACTTCGAGTCTTCCAGGCAATCACTATTGTTG
>Ga0111148_1104_pt1 | contig 13408 bp, 7 predicted proteins | sample DeeMarSeWOR28_12_FD_80359 | JGI IMG/M metagenome (GOLD analysis project Ga0111148, IMG submission 80359) | Desulfobacterales bacterium SG8_35 | reverse complement strand
CTGTGACAAAACTCGGCCAGGGACCACTTTCCAACTGATCCAACATAGGCGTATCATGCTTTGGCATCTTTGTTTCCTCCTTAACGGTCTATTGATCTTAAACAACCTTAGAACTAAGGTTAGCCTTTAACCTCCCGTAACCAATCGCTTTTTAGCACAAAAACCTTACTCATTACAGCAGCACATCGCAGGCAAAAACGATTGAATACTCATTCAGTAAATGCCGGAACATATCGCTCTGACGGCGCTTTGTCAACAAAAAATAAACAGAAAAATACGCATTGTTTTATTTTGCCGGTCCTGCCACATAAAAAAGCCGCGTTGCTCCATTTGCGAGGAGTGAGGCGGCTTCTTGTGCCGGTGTGGCCCCGGGGGAAAACTGCTACTTTTCCGGACTCAGACTATGCGGTTTTTCCATGCGTATAACGAAAATGAGAATTGAAGGGATAATAAAAACGGTGAAAATGGTTGACACGGCAAGGCCTCCGATAATGACACTTCCCAGCCCCCGGTAGAGTTCCGAGCCTGACCCCGGAAAGAGCACCAGGGGCAGCATGCCGAAAATGCTGGTGGTGGCGCTCATATAAATGGGGCGCAGCCTGCTCCTGGTTGATTCCAGCACCGCTTCCCTGTATTCCATGTTGTTGTGATGCACGTTATTCAGGGCCTGGTGCACGATGAGTATGGCATTGTTCACCACGATGCCGATCAGGATGACAAACCCGAGCATGGTGAGAATATCCATGGGCTGCGGCGTAGAACTCAGAAGGTTGAGAAGCTTCAGGCCGATGAAGCCGCCGGCTCCGGCCAGGGGAACGGTCAGCATGATGATGAGTGGATAGATAAAATTCCCGAAGAGCGATGCCATCAAAAGATAGGCAATGGCTGCGGCCAGGATGAAGTTCCACTTCAGGGCCTCCCTGGTTTCCGTGAGCTTGTCGGCAGCGCCGCTCATCCTGACGTTGAGGCCTTTCAAAAGGCCCATTTCCCGCACCGGGCTTATAATTTTTGCTTCAATTTCCTCCATTGCCGTCTGCAGCGGCTGATCCATGGGCGGCGTCATCTGCAGGGTTACGGTCCGGTTTCTTTCCAGGTGCCGTACCTGGGTCATGCCGGTGGTGCGCTCCAGGTCGGCAAGCGATGATACAGGCACAACCTTGCCGCCCGGCATGGCAATCTGGGATTGGTAAAGGGCCTCCGGCGTTGCCATGGTTTCGTCATCGGTCTTCAAAACCAGATCAATGGTTTTCCTGCCTTCCTGCTTGAAGTCGCCGACAATTCTGCCATCCATGAGAACATCCAGCGCGACCCCGAGGTCGGCCGCACTCATATTGTTGGCCTTCAAGCGTTCGCGGTTGGGTACTATCTTAACCTCCGGATAACTGAGCTCAATGGACGGTATGGGCCTGACCTGGGTATCGGGCATGGTCTGCTTCGCCTTGCCGAACATCATGCCGGCGACCTTAACGATCCTGTCCAGGTCGTCGCCGCTTATATCAACATCTATGGTGCGGCTCCGGCCGATCCTGCTCTGGAATATACCTGCCTGCATGGAGACGCCGAACATGCCGGGAATGGAAAATATCATGCGCCTGAACAGGGGCAGCAGGTCAGCTGCCCGCTCCCAGTCAGTAGACATGGCCCCGAACAGCATAATGGATTCTCTTGCCACATAAAACATATTGAGGATGCCCGGGTAGCCCTCGTGTTCTTTTCTGAAGTTCGGCTCTGCCATGGCAAAGAGCTTTTCTCCAATATCCTGGCGCTCCTGCTGGGAAAGACCCGGGGGGGGCACCAGGATGCTGAGAACAAAGTTCCTGTTGCCCTGGGGCAGGTAGTCAGTCTGGGGCATGAGCAGGACAACCGAACCGGCAGCGAGAAGGATCAGCAGGCCGACCGTGAAGATCCTGGTGGCCCAGTTCCTGGTGGCCAGGGAAACTACATGCATGAGATAAGAAGCCAGCCTGGTTCCAAGGCGGGCAAGAGCGCCCGCTTCCTTTCCGGCCTTTTTCTTTTTGGCTGCAACTGAAAAAAGCTTGTAGGAAAACATGGGAATGACCGTCATGGATACGATCAGGCTCAAAGATACTGCGCCGACAACTGCGATGGCGATATCACGGAAAAGCTGGCCGGCCTCTTCCTGAATGAAAACTACAGGCAGAAAGACGGCAACCGTGGTCAGGGTCGAGGCAATAATGGCCCCCCAGACCTCCCGCGTTCCATCGTATGAGGCTGCAAAAGGGGATTTACCCATCTTGCGGTGCCGGTCAATATTTTCAATAACCACAATGGCATTATCCACCAGCATCCCAACCGCAAATGCTATACCGGCAAGGCTCACTACATTCAGATTGCGGCCCATGGCCTTCATGAAGATGAATGTCCCGATGATGCTGATGGGAATGGAGGTGGCCACCACAAGCGTTGACCTGATGCTGCGCAGAAATATAAGCAGCACTAAAACTGCCAGCATACCGCCGATAAGGATATTCTGCTTGATCAGGTCTATGGCTGCATTGATGTAGCGCCTCTGGTCATAGACCCATTCAAGGCTTATCTCCTGCGGGGCAAGCCTTTCCGCGTTGAGCCATTTCACAACTTCCTCGACCCGTTCTGTCATGGCCAGGATATTGGTGCCGGGCTCAGGCTTGACACCAACCGCTATGCCGCCTTTGCTGTTATGGATAACCGTACTGTCGCGTTTGCTGTAGCCGCGCTGGATGCGGGCAACATCAGCAAGCTTCACCCTTTTCTCTCCGGTTGCGACCAGGACGACACCGGCAATATCTTCCTCGGAATTGAATTCACCGGTGGTGCGGATCCTGAAATCCCGGCGGCCGACCCCCATGTTGCCTGCCGAGACATTAACATTTTCCCCGCGGACTGCACTGATGACATCATTAACGGTCAGGCCGTAGGCGGCAAGCTGTTCCGGCCGCACAATGATATGCATTTCCTCATCCACGCCGCTGCCGATAAAAAGATCCGCCACACCTTCAACGCGCTCCAGGTGCTGGCGGATTTCATTTTCAAAAAATGTCCTGTAGGTTTCTATGGGTCTGGGATTCGTTTCATTGGACTTGAGGATGATCCAGATGACCGGCGAGGTTGCTGCGCCCGTGGCATTGATGATCGGCTTGTCCACCCCTTCCGGATAGGAGGGAACCTCGTTCAGCTTGTTGGAGACACGCAGCAGGGCATCATCAACATTGGTGCCAAGCTTGAAGGTCAGGGAAATGGAGCCCTGGCCGTTGAAAGCCTCACTTTCCATTTCAGTGAGCCCGGGAATGCCCTTGAGGGTTTTCTCCTGCTCTTCTATGATTTCGCGCTCCATCTCATAGGGTGTGGCGCCCCGCCAGGTTGTAGTAACCGTGATTATCGGTTCTACGACCGTGGGGCTCAGCTGGTAGGGAAGGGTCTGCAGACTGATGACGCCGAAGAGGACAATCAGTATAATGCCGACCAATATGGTAACGGGTTTTCTAATCGAAAAACTTACAATATCCATACTTCAAACCATTTCTATTTATTGCCGATCATGACAGGCTGCCCGTCCCGCAGCCTTTCGTTGCCTTTCACAACGACCACGTCACCTTCCGCCAGGCCGGGACCGGTAATCCCGACTTGCATGCCCTCGTAACCTATCACCTGCACCGGGACCATTTTTGCAGAGGAGTCCTGCACCAGCCAGATCACATTCTGGCCGAACCTGTCAAGCAGGGCATCACGGTCCACCTTGAGGCCCTCCCTTTTCTCGGCCGCCGGGACCAGGGCCCTGGCCTCCATGCCTTCAATGAGACCGGCAGAGTTTTGCATGCGGATTTTTACATCAAACGTTCTTGTGGCAACATCTCCCTTTGGTACAAAACTGAGGAATTCCCCGGTGAACTTTCCGCTGTCGCTTTGTACCGTCAGCTTTTTCCCCGGCTCCAGGTATTTAAGCAATCCGGCGGGGACATTGACCACTATGTCGACAATACTGTCATCAGCGATGACCGCAACCATGCCGCCGTCATCGATCCACTCTCCCTTTTCTGCATTCTTCTGCACAACTATGCCGTCAAAAGGGGCGAGTATCTTCTTTTTATTCTTTTCCAGGAGCAGTCTGTCCAGGGACGCCTTCAAGGAAAGAGACCTGTTTTCCAGCATCTTGCTTTTGAAAAAATATTCATCATAGGCTGATTCGGACACAGAGCCTTCCCTGTAAAGCGGCTCCCGCCTCTGCAGCTCTTTTTTCGCCTGCTCCAGCTCAACCAGCACCAATTCATAATCCGCCCGGGTAGCGCTGATGACCGTATCCAGGATATCTGCCCCCAGATTGACCAGGGGGTCCCCGCTTTTTACCCTGTACCCCTCCTCAAAAAAAACCTGCTCGACAACGCCTTCAACCTCTGCGGCAACTTTTGATTTGCGGGCGTAGTATACCGTGCCCACAAATTCAACCATGGGCTCTGCTTCGCCGCGCATAACCTTTGCCACCTCAACCAGGGCAGGCGGCGGCCCCTGCGGTTTTCCTTCGGCCTCGGCCTTGGATTTTTCCTCAGCGGCCGCAAATCCGCTTTTGGCAAGCAGCAAAAAAATACACAACACGAACAACAGCAGGTTTTTCTTTTTCTTCATGAATCCGGCACTCCTCTATCTTTACGGACTAAATACTTTCCCCCGCATGAAAATTGAACATATTTTCCCTGGCCGCCCTGTTTTATACTGCACGCTGGCTGAGGCTCATAAGCTTGGTGTTATATCAACAGTAAAGGCCAAAAGACAAGCAATTTCAGGCACACCAAAAATATTTCGCCGGACTCCGGGAAATGCTTTGCAGCCCCGTCAAAAACTATGCTGAATTGTTGGCGCCAGGGCATACCACCGGAAAACCTGACAAACAGACCAGGAATTCTCCAGCGCCTGGATTACAGCAGAATATTTATGTCAGGCAAAACAAAGAACCGAAAGCAAAAACAGGATCACTTCTTTTTTTCTTTTGCTTTTTTCTTTGGCCTTGTCTTGCCATGCGAACCGCGAAAAATTTTACCCTTCTTGGTCTTTTTGTCTCCCTTCCCCATGAGACCAACACCTCCTTGTTCTCATATTTTACCTGGCAACCTGTCGCATTGGAACATTTCTCAGTCTTTCTCATCTGCCGGCAAAATCCCGGCAGTCTCAAGCATTGTCCAGCTTTCCGGATACTTATCCCTGTCCCGTGCTCCCCCCCGGCGCGCCACTGTCATGTGCTCCAGAAAGCGGTTGGCAAGAACTTTGCCGAGCTGCACCCCCTCCTGGTCAAAGGAATTAATATTCCAGATAAACCCCTGCATGACAATCTTTGCCTCATAGAGTGCCAGCAATGCCCCCATTGTGTAAGGCTCCAGTTTATCAGCCAGCAGAATTGAGCTGGGCCGGTTCCCGGCAAAAAAACGATTTGGATTCTCATCCTTCCGGCCGGTGGCAAGCGCGAGAGCCTGCGCCAGAAGGTTGGCAGCCAGCTTGTGCTGCGATGTGGTCCCCTTAACCTCCAGGTCCATACCATGCTGGCAATGCCGGAAACCGATGAATTCTGCCGGTACGATCGTCGTGCCCTGATGCAGCAGCTGGTAAAAGGCATGCTGGCCATTTGTGCCGGGCTCGCCCCAGATTATGGGACCGGTGGAGACGGAAACTCTTTCCCCGTTCCTGGTCACGGACTTGCCGTTACTTTCCATGTCACATTGCTGGAGATGGGCCGGGAAGCGCAGCAGAGCCTGGCTGTAAGGCAGTACCGCCACAGTCTCATGGCCCAGAAAATTATGGTTCCATATCCCCAGCACTGCCAGGAGCAGGGCAGGATTCTTCCTGATCTCCCTTTCTTCTGCCGCCCGGTCCATGGCATTAGCGCCCCGCAGTATCTCTATAAAGGCATCATAGCCCAGCCCAAAGCCAAGCATTACCGCCCCTACCATTGATGTAGCACTGTAACGGCCCCCTATATAGTCATACATGTGAAAAGAGCGCAGATACTTTTCCGGGTTGTCCATGGGGCTTCCCTGGCCGGTTATGGCTACAAAATGATTCCTGGGATCCAGGCCGGCCCTGCTATAGGCAGTCCGGACCATCTCTTCGTTGGTAAGCGTTTCCAGGGTCGAGCCGCTTTTTGACACCACACCTACGAGGGTCCTGGCAAGATCAAGGTCCTGCAGGACCGCTGCCGCATCATCAGGATCAACATTGGAAATAAAGCGGACCTTTCTGTTTTCCCGGGCATAAGCGGCTAGGGCGTTATAGAGGGCGCGCGGCCCGAGGTCGGAGCCGCCTATGCCGATATTAACATAATCTGTAAAGGTTTCTCCCCGTCCATTCGTCACTGCGCCCGAGTCCAGCTCGTCCAGAAAAACCTTCAGATTTTCAAGCTGCTGCCTGGCCTGCTGCGTTGCCTCCCCGCTGTACGGTGAGTCGCTGAAGATATCGCGGCTGGCGGTGTGGAGCACCTGGCGGTCTTCACTTTCATATCCTTCGATACTGTTCATGACCGCACCGCGTTTCATTGCCAGGAACTGGTCCACGACACCGGACTGGTCGGCGAGCTGCTGCAGCCCGTTGATCACAGCATCATCAAGCCTCTGGGTGCTGAAGAGCAGGTCAAATCCGGCCGCACTGACTTTATAACTTGAGATTCTACCCGGGGATATGGCCCCGGGGGCTGTAAGATCATAAGGATTGCGGGCCAATTTCCTGAGCTTCTCATACACCGGCAGCTCATCGAGACCTGGTGTGTTCCATGTCATAGGTCTTCTCCTGGATTCAACCTCTCATTGGAATTTATTTCCACGTTTGGGGCGCTGCCTGTCCGCCGGACTTCATTGTGCGGATCATGTCCGCATAGTCCTGCTGCCCGAACACAGCGGACCCGGCGACAAATATATTGGCTCCTGCGCCTGCAACTTCTCCTATGGTTGCAGGGCTGATCCCGCCGTCAACCTCTATGCCGACCTCAAGGCCCCTTTCGTGTATCATTTTCCTGAGGGTCCTGATTTTGTTCACGGCTGAAGGGATAAAGGACTGGCCACCAAAGCCGGGATTTACGCTCATGAGCATGACAAGGTCAACATCCGCCAGAATTTCATCCAGGCTGACCAGAGGAGTTGCAGGATTGAGAACGGCGCCGGCCTTTTTTCCCAGCTCCTTTATCCTGCTGATGGTGCGATGGAGATGGGGGCAGGCCTCAACATGGACTGTAATCCAGTCTGCGCCCGCCCTGGCAAAATCCTCTATATAGCGGTCGGCATCCGCGATCATCAGGTGCACATCCAGGGGCAGGTCTGTAATCCGGCGCACTGAAGCGACCACCGGCGGGCCTATGGTTATATTAGGCACGAAATGACCATCCATGACATCCACATGGATGACATCCGCGCCCGCTTTTTCAACTGCCTTGATCTCTTCCCCCAGGCGGCTGAAATCTGCCGACAGGATGGACGGCGCCATCATAAATTCCTGCATGCTGCTCATTGTCACCCCTTCCCTGTTTTCAAAATTCCGTAACTATATTCCTTAAACCCCTAATTATAAATGATCATAAGCTCTTGTAATGCGGGCAGAAAATTCCCCTTCCGTGCGAAACCCCCAAAAACCGTGGCAACACAGATCACTCATGCTTTTCAGCTGGAGCGGGCATGCTGTTTTCGCCGGGCTCCCTTGCCTTTTCTTCAAGGCCGGCGCCAACAGCCACCATAACATAGGCCTCGGGCAGGATATATTTCCTTGCCACTGCAAGCACCTTTGCCGCATCAATCTCTTTGATGGCCTGGATATACCTGTTGCCGTAATCCTGGCCCAGGCCGTAGGTCTCGTTTAATCCCAGCTCGAGGGCCTGGGCGCTGTGGGTCTGCATGGCGAGCTCGTACTGGCTTATGAGTATGTTTTTTGCCCTGTTCAGCTCTTCTTCTCCCACTTTTTCAGCGCGGATGGCATTGAGTTCGTGCCAGACGCTGTTTATGGCCTGCTCCTTTTTCTCGGGGCTGGTTCCAATATAAATGCCGAATGCTCCGGTATCCAAACCGAAAAATGAAAAGGACGAGAGGCTGTAAGCCAGGCTCTGCTTATCCCGCAACTCCGTGAAAAGCCTGCCGCTCTGTCCGGACAGTATAGTATCCAGGACCTCAATTCCGAAGCGGTCCGGATCCTTCAGGGTTGCGCCCATAAACCCGATTACCAGGTGCACCTGTTCCTTGTCGCGGCTTATCTCCAGGATCTTTTCTTTTGTCAGCATGGAGGGGGGCAGGATTTCCTCTTCAATCTCCTGTGGGGCCCGGCTTTTTTCAATCTGCCACTCTCCGAAAAGGCGGGCGACCAGGTCTTTCGTTTCCTCGGCCTTGACATCTCCTGAAATTGCCAGGACCAGATTCTCAGGTTTGGCATGCTGAAAATATATGTCTTTTAAGGCTGCAGCGGTAAAACTCTTGATCGCATCTTCAGAGCCGATACTGTTCAGGCCGTAAGGATGGCCGCCAAACAGCTGGCTGTTGAATTCCTGAAAGGCCAGGGCCGTAAGGGAGTCTTCCTGCTGTTTAATCTGGGCCAGGAGCTCCGGCCGGATTTTTTCAGCCTCCTGGGGATCAAAGGCCGGCTCGCGTATGACGTCCCGGACCAGCACCAGACCCTCGGAAAAAAAACGCGCCAGAAAATCCGCTTTTATGGTCCCCTTGGGCAGCAGCTCGCTGATATAGGAAAAGGCACCGTTTGTCCGTGGGGTCTCTTCCCGCAGCCCGCCCTGAAAGACAGCCCTGATGCCCACTGTCGGCACAGTATCATCCTCCCGCACCAGCAGAGTTATGCCGTTTTCAAGCCTGAAGCGGTGCACCCTGCTCAGGTAGGAATTTGGCACCATAGCCTCTGATTCGCTATGGATGGCAGCTTCCCGGGCCCGGGCAATGGAGGCTGTAATTGCTTCCCTGTCAGGTGCAAATGTACTGTCTGCCGGCATCAGAAAACCCACAGTGATGGTTTTTCCGCTAAAATATTTTTGTGCCGCCTTCTTGATATCTTCATGGGTAACTGCCCTAACCTTCTCCAGATAGTCATCTTCTCTCGGATCCCCGGTCATCATCTCAAAGGATCCCAGGACACGGGCCTGGCCTTCCACCCGTTCCAGATTAAAAACAAAATCGCTTTCCAGGCCGCGCTTGGCCCGCTTTAGCTCTTCATCCGTGACTGAAAAATGTTTAAGCTTGAAGAGCTCGGCCAGTGCTGCCTCAAAAGCCGGCAGCATCTTATTGCCGTCAAGAACCGCTGTTATCTCAAACATGCCCGGATCGACAGGGGTGAAAGCTGATGCATTAATACCGTACACAAGTTGTTTTTCATCCCGCAGCGACCTGTAGAGACGCGAAGTTTCTCCATGGCCGGCAATCTGGGCCAGAACATCAAGGACCGGAGTATCAGGGCTGTCAAATTTTGAGATTGGGATGGCAATTGCCATGTGGGGCTGCATAATATCAGCCTTCAGGGTAAAAAAACGTGGTTCCTCCTGCACCGGTTCAACCGGCAGTGATGGAACCTCAGCTGCGGTTCGGGCCATGCTGCTCATAACCTCATTGACCCTGGCGAAGACTTCCATCCCCTTAACGTCGCCCGCTACAACCACCATCATATTCTGCGGATAATAGTGCTTTTGTATATATTCCAAAATCATGTCGCGGCTGAAGCTGTTGATGGACTCCTCATTGCCGATGACAGGCAGACGGTAGGGGTGGCGGGTGTATGCGGTTGCCATCAGCTCATGAAAGAGCATGATGTTGGGCCGGTCCAAACGCATGGAGACCTCTTCCAGAACAACTTTTTTCTCGCGTTCCAGTTCAACCGGGTCAAAGACTGAATGCATAACGGCTTCGGCCAGCACCTCAAAGGCCATGTCCCAGTGCTCGGCTGAAAGGGTGGCATGATAGACCGTGTATTCGTAGGAGGTATAGGCATTGACCCGGCCACCGACTCCTTCAATGGCGCCGGCCAGCTCGCCCGGCCCCCGTGTTTCCGTGCCCTTGAAAATCATATGTTCGATAAAATGGGTGATGCCTGCCTCTGCCGCATTTTCATACACGGACCCGGCTCTGACCCAGATCTGGACCGTCGCCACCCTTGTGCCCGGCATTTCTTTGACCAGGACGGTCAAGCCGTTATCCAGCGTTGTCTTATGAAGATGCGGGGCCAGTTCTTCCGCTGCCACAGGAGAAGTGCTCATGATTGCCACCAGTAGGAAGTTTAGAAGTATTAATACATAGCGCATAATTTTCATTTCTCTGTTCTTATTTGCCGGTCTTGCAAAAAGCTCTCGACTGACAGGCATTTTGTCTGTAACCCGTTGATATTATTAGGCCCTGGTGCTGACCTTCGGATTTTTTCCTAATGTACCTTATTTGGCTGATATTATTATCAAATAGTTCACCATACAGCACTTTTCTCTCCCGCGTCAACTACTGATGTATCCATTTAGAAGTCCAGAAAGTGATATATCCTCCTGATACAACCGAATACCTCTAGACGGGATGCCTGTCGGCATCGTGTTTTACGAAATTTCACTCAGATCCCTTATCTTTGATGCGACAGGAAAGGGACCCGACGCAATTACGTTCAAGCGGTTCCACAAAGTATGGCCGAATCATTCGGGCCCTGAAATTCCAGGCGCTTAATGTCCCTGGCACCTGCCTGGAGCATCATGGTGCCCACTTCCTTTTCCGAGTAGGAACGCCCATGGTTGTTAAGGAGCATGTTCATTGAAAAAAGGGCCGGGAAGAGCGGAGCATCCAGGGCGTCGTTCAGGAAAAAATCGTGTATCAGGATCAGGCCGCCCGGCTCCAGGGCCTGCACGGTTTTTTTTATAAGGACCCGGCATTCCTCCAGGGAATTGGAGTGCAGTATCTGTGACAGCCACGCCACGTCATAAGGCCCTTCTATGGGATCAGCGTTGAAGTTGCCGGCAACAAAATCAATGCGGTCAGCAACCCCAAAGGTTGCGGTTGTCTTTTGGGCAAAGGGTTCAGTGGTTTTGCGGTCGTATATAGTCGCCCTGAGTTCGGGGTTTGCCAGGCAGAAATGAATGGCATGCGTTCCTGGGCCGCCGCCGAGATCAAGCAGACGCCGCCTTCCCTCCAGGCTGACCGCAGCCGCTATTTTCGGCGCAATAGCCATGGCCAGGTTGAACATCCCCATCTGAAAACTTTCCCGCTCCACCTCCTCGCCGTGGGACCGTTTTTCCACTGGCCCACCCAGGACCACGGCCTCATCCAATTTGGCCCACGCATCAACCAGATGAAAATGATGCATGATAATATAGCCTATATAGCCCGGCTCCCCTTTAACCAGATATGCCCGGCTGAAAGGGGTATTCTCATACCGGCTGTCACCATGCACCAGAAGTCCCATTGCCGTGAGCGCATTTAGGAGCATAGCCAATCCCCTTGTGCTGCCGCCAATTTTTGCGCTGACCTCTTCAGCCGTCAACTTTTTGTCACCGAGTGCTGTGAAAATCTCCAACTTTACTGCAGCATGGACTGTGCTTGACTGCCAGTAACCGCTTGAGGTACCTAATAGCCGACCAATATTCCATTCCCGTCCATTATCCATCCCGGTCTCCTGTCACAACCTGCTCGGCTTTTCAGCTCATCCGGCAGTTTTTTTAGGTTACAATGGGGCATAAAACTAAATGACCATCATTTAACAGTTATACTGTCAATCTTCGACAATTATCGTATGTCGATAATTAACTTCCAGCAGAAAGTGCGCTTGACTCGTTGGCGCACAGAAGTATACAGTATGATAATACCTCAATTGGTATGAGCAACCCCGGAGAAATACGGCAAAAGCTGAAAGCAGCAGGGAAGGCTGAACCCTGGGGGAAAAGAAAGTGCTAGTAATCCGTTGTGCTGCCTGTAAAAATAAACTTTGGAAATATGACAAGATCGGCCCGGGCGAGGTTCTGCGCTGTCATAAGGCACGAATTACCCAAAAATATAGCTTTACAGCCCGGGCACAGAAGATACAATGCAGCTGTGGAAAAGATATTGGCATAGACAAGGGTTCCTTTATCAAAATGATCAGTAAGGCCTTTACATATTCCGGCACCAAGAGAAACAGTTGACCTGCCTCCAGGTTTGCAAATTAGCTGAATCCACAGATGTATAACAAATTTTTTGGTTTCAAAGAAAAGCCCTTCAGGCTGGCACCAGACCCGAACTACCTCTTCTTGAGTAAAAACCATGAAGAGGTGTTAACCCACCTTATTTTTGCCATTTCCCAAGGAAAAGATTCTGTTAGGCTGACCGGCGAGTTCGGCATAGGAAAAACCACTCTTTGCAGGGCACTTTTCAACAACCTTGATGAGCACATCAGGACAGCATATATAACCAGCCCCAAGCCGGATGCCTTGCAGTTTCTCAAGGCTATTAATGATGAGTTCCTCGTTGATTCCACAACTGACACAACCGAGAAAGATTTAATCGATAGACTCAAAGAAGTTTTAATCACGAAAGAGGAAGCCGGGCAAAAGGCCCTGCTACTTATTGATGAGGCCCAGAACCTTACCCCTGAGGCCCTGGCACAACTTGACCACCTCACCAAACTTGAGAACAGCCGGGGAAAGCTGCTGCAGATTATTTTAGCAGGCGAGCCTGAGCTTGCCAGTATCCTTTCTTCCAGCTCGGCGGGACAGCTGGGCAAGAGTTTTGCCAAAAAGTACAACATGACCCACCTGACCTTGCAGGAAACTGAGAATTATATCAGGCATCGTCTTTCCGTAGCCGCCCACAAGACCGCCCCCCCCTTTAACAAAGCAGCCTGTCGTGCCATCCACGATTATTCAAAAGGCACACCAAAACTGATCAACATTGTTTGCGAGATTGCCCTGCAGATTGCATTCAACCGCAAAATCTTCAAAATAACAGAATCCATCGCCAGGGAGGCAATCAATACTCTGACCTTGGGAGAAAAAGACAAGCCCATCGGGGGGCCCCGGAAATTCCCTGACCTTGCCGTATTCGCAGCAATTCTTATCCCGCTGGTTATAGCTTTGCTTTACTATACCAAAGGACAGTTCATGGAAACCGCTGGCACCGATGAATCGGCTGACAAGGTGAAGATTCAGGCAACAACAGACCCCATCGGCTCTCAGGCGGACAAACCTGAGCCACCAGAAAAGCCTGTGGCAATCGATCCAAATGGACATGGAGAAATAATTTCCGAGGGGGCCTCAACAGTTCCGGCAAAGCCGGAACAGGCTGACTCTCCTGAGCGCAAACCGGGGACTGCTGAAACGGTTCCGGCTGTCAGCCACGGGCAAACCGGTGAAAAAAAACCTGAAAGCCTCCCTCTCTATTCCGTCCACGCCGGAAGTTTCCAGACCGCCTCCCAGGCGAACCGGCTTCTTGAGAACCTCAAATCCCTG
>Ga0111148_1115_pt1 | contig 13453 bp, 13 predicted proteins | sample DeeMarSeWOR28_12_FD_80359 | JGI IMG/M metagenome (GOLD analysis project Ga0111148, IMG submission 80359) | Desulfobacterales bacterium SG8_35 | reverse complement strand
GTATATTGTATAAAATAAACTGTTAATCCTCCAACAAAGGAAGATCGCACTATGAGCGGAGAAAATATGAACATAAATAAAACGTACAATGTACTGCCCGGCACCAGGATGGGGGTGCTCACAACAGAGTACCTGGAAAAATTGACCGGGATCGCAAAAAAACACAATATCCCTTTTTTCAAGATCACCTCGGCCCAGCGTTTGGCCATTGTCGGGCATACACCGGAAACAGCGGAACAGATCTGGCGTGAACTGGGCCAGAAAACAGGGCCGAAAAAGCCGGTCGGCATCCATTATATCCAGGCCTGCCCGGGGATTAAATGGTGCAAATACGGCCGCCATGATTCCCTGGCCCTGGGGGAAAAGCTGGAAAAAGCCTTTGCTGATCTCCCCCTGCCCGCCAAAACAAAGGTCGGTATATCCGGCTGCCCTTTGAACTGCTGCGAGAGTTACGTTCGCGATATTGGCGTTTTCGGTAAGAAAAACGGCTGGACCCTGGTTTTCGGGGGCAACGGCGGCGGCTGCCCGCGCATCGGAGACATAGTTGCTGAAAACTTAAGCGATGACGAGGTGCTGGAACTTATCGGCAAATGTCTGGATTTCTACCGGGAAAATGCCAGGCCTATGGAGCGGACCGGCCGGTTTATGAGAAGAACGGAGATCGAGACGTTCTGGGAATATATTGGGGTGAAGGGAAAAAGCAGATACTAAAAGAAAGGCTCAGGCTTTGGGGTGCAGGGCAAGAAGTTAGAAGTAGGGAGCAAGGTGGGTGTGAGTGTGGTGCAAGGTTGTCCAGGGCAAATAATTCAAAACTCAAAATTCATAATTTTTTCAGCCCCCAAAGCCACCGAAGAGCATTGGATGCCAGAGCTTCAGGAGGATGAAGATAACTATGGCTGCAACCAGAGCCGGAGGATTGTACTCATCCAGTCCCAGTCTCTGTTTTCCGCTTATGATCGCAGCGCCGGGCATGGCAGAGGTGTCGGTTAGGAACTGTTTAAGGTGTTCAGACCCTGTAGCCAGCTGGCGCCGGTCCTGATGCACGGCGCTCACTATTCCATACACAATAAAACCGCCAAAAAATATCCAGTCTCCGACATAGGGGTTTGCAAGCAGATGCGCCAGCCCGAAAATTGCAAAGGCAAAGTTCTGCGGATGCCGTGTAAGGCGCTGTATGCCATGGCCGCTGCGGACAACCCTGCCCGTCAGCTCAGTCATGGTGGTCATGGGATTTGCAGTTACAAAACCCTGCAGCAGGACAATGATAGCGCCAAGCATGAGAAGCTGCGCCAAAAGGTTGATGAAGCTGCCTGAAGTATAGAGAAGATAGCCGGCATGTTTGTGGGTGAAGTAAAAATAGCAGAGCGGAATGAAGGTCGCCAAGGCGACCAGCGTATAGAGCCCTTTATATCCCAGTTGGCCGATGCGGCGGATCAGAACGGTACGAACAGGGATACTGGAGCCGATGATGTGGGTTCCTGCGAACACCAACCACAGGAAGAAAATCGCTGCAGCATTTATCATATTTTCTCTATACGTAGAAGCATGCAATTGTACATCATTTTCTTATCATACTCCATATAATTGACGCCTGGAGATCTGCCCGGTTTATTTCTTGAATATATGGAGAGCGCCATACTGGCACCCGGTATTATGACTGTCAGCATCCGGGTTCACCCGGATGGCCGCAGCAGTTTTTAAACTTCACCAGTTTATAGGTATTGTTTTTTATGAGCAGGGAGAGCTTCTTTGTCAGCGGCATCGGCTTGGCAAGGTTGCTGACAACGTCCTTGACATTCGGTTTTTTCTTCTTGGCGCACATGGAAGGCTCCTTGCAGGAGACAAAATAAAGAGTAAAGTGCATTTTCACAATCTGCTGTATAGTTATTGATGGTTTTTATACTCCTTTTCCATAAAAAAAGAAATTAAGCAATTACTGCAATATCATATGAAAGGAACGTGATTATTATGGATATACTACTCACAGATACAGAAGTGCGGGTATTGGGCAGCCTGATGGAAAAGAGCATGACCACGCCGGAGTATTACCCTCTGTCCCTCAATGCGCTGACCAATGCCTGCAACCAGAAGTCAAACCGGGAGCCGGTTGTTGATCTTGAGGATACTACCGTGGTGCGGGCCCTGGACAGCCTGCGGGAAAAGCAACTTGTTGTGCTCAGCGCCTCATCACGGGTGCCCAAGTATGCTGAAGTCTTTGTGGACTCCCGGAAAATGGTAAAAAGGGAGGCGGCTCTGCTCATGGTCCTAATGCTGCGGGGGCCCCAGACTGTGGGCGAACTGCGGGGCAGGACTGAAAGGGTCTACAGGTTTGAAAACCTGGCCGACGTAGAGGAAACCCTGGATGAGATGTGCTCCCTGGGCTATGTCTGCAAGCTGCCCAGGATGGCGGGCCGCAAGGAATCGCGCTACGCCCATCTCCTCTCAGGTGAAGTTGAGGTGGAGGCTGAAACTCCCAAACCGGAACGGGCTGCCATAGTTGTACGGCGGGAAAATGAAAAGATCTCCGCCCTTGAAGAAGAACTGCAGAACCTGCGGGAAGACTTTAAGGCCTTGCAGGCCGCGTTTGAAAAGTTCCGGAAAGAGTTTGAGTGAATTCTACTGTCAACAGCTCCCTTAAACTTTTATTCAGCCATTTCTTCCGTCTGTCTGTCAATCATCAGTAGTTTCTTATACTGATAATCATCGTTTGTTTTGTTAAACGATAATCATCAACAGTAATGTATGCTGATAATCGTCGTCTGTTCTCGCATGACGATAATTTGCTGACAATACTCCATACGGAAAGGCCGCAGAATGCTGACAGTTGATTTCTGAAGGCTGATTCTTTCATACCCCTCTCCTCGCAACTGCCCCGCCCGGCGTCCTCATTGCAACAGCTCTTGACTGCATGGGCAAACAACATTAGTCTTGCTCTGTCTTGGCCGACTAAAATATTAAATCCTTACAATTCCCCCTGAAATGACGGCTGCATCCCAAATGCATAAGTCAGGGGAATACTTTTTAAAAAATCCTGATTAAAGTAATTTGAAGGGGGTTACACTCATGGATCAATGGCTATCGCCAACGTTCTGGCAGGATATAATTTCACAGACTGTTGCCTGGATCATCACCACGCTGCCCTCACTGCTGATCATCCTGATCCTCGCCTTTATTCTGTTGAAGGTGACTAATATTTTTCTGCACCGCATGAAACCATTGATGCTCAAGCATATGGAAAGCGGAACCGATCTGGATACAAACGAAATAGAAAAACGCCTTGATACGCTGCTGGGCATCCTGCGTTCCATTATCAAGATAATTGTCTGGCTGATGATCGGCATGCTGTTCCTGCGCAAGATCGGCATAGATATTGCGCCCATAATTGCCGGCGCCGGAATTATAGGTCTTGCCGTCGGTTTCGGAGCCCAGGAGCTTGTGCGTGATTTTATTTCAGGCTTTTTCATGCTGCTGGAAAACCAGATACGGGAAGGTGACGTGGCAATTGTCAACGGCACCGGCGGGCTGGTCGAACATGTCGGACTGCGGACCATTGTGCTCCGTGACCTATCGGGTGTAGTTCATGTATTTCAAAACGGCAAGGTCAACACGCTCTCCAACATGACCAAGAAATGGTCAGGCATGGTGTTTGATATCGGCGTTGCATACAAGGAAGATACCGACCAGGTGGTTAAGGTGATCCGGCAGGTAGCAGAAGAGCTGGGGGCCGACCCTGATTTTGAAAATAAGATACTTGAACCGATAGAGATATTCGGTGTTGATCAATTCGGCGACAGTGCGGTCATTATCAAAGCCGGGTTCAAGACCAAGCCTATCGAACAATGGGGGGTCGGGAGAGAATTCCGGCGCCGCTTGAAAAAAGCCTTTGATGAACAGGGCATTGAGATCCCGTTCCCGCACCGTACAGTATACTGGGGTGAGGAAATAAAACCCTTGCAGCTGAAAACAGAAGCATCATCGGGCAAAGAATAAGCCGTGAGGAGAACCGGGACCGGTTCAAATCACAGATGATGTTCCGCGATCCTAGTGAACATCTGCACCAGCCCATGGCACAGGGTGAAGGTGGACTTTATATGAAGATTGATCCCGCAGCATTCATCAAAAAAGAAGGTGAGCTCTGACTCCAGGTCGTCCTCTGGAGCCTGGTAACACATCAGGATGGGGAATTTGGGCAGAGGGTGCAGGACTATGGCAATGTCCGCATCATACCAGTCGATTGTCCTGCCCATGAACAGATCGATAATATCATGCAGCAGGCCGGGATTGTCGTCGGCCAGCTTCCGCATGGGCTCCTCACAGCGGTTGCTGAAAAGGGTCTGCCATTCAATGCCGCCCCTGATCTCCCGGAATGATATCCAGCGACCGGTAATATCCGCATGTTTCCCGCCGGTTATATAGGAAAGCAGCGGGGCCTGCACCCAGGGAATAATATGGCATTCTGAAGCCATATTGCCCCGGTGGTCAAAAATGAAATCCTTTCCCAGGGAATTGATTATTATCCTGTCATTTTTTACCCTGGCGCCGATAAGCGGGGCGATTGCCTCAAAATTAACCCCACTCATTTTTTCCTGCAGTTTATCAATAAACTCCGCCTGCTCAATTTCCACGGCGCCGGGTCTTTGCAACAATGCAGAGAGCTCTGCAGCCATTTCAGGGGTGAGATCCGGGCAGTCCTTTATTTTTCTGCGGCCTGCGATAAGTGCTGCAGCAAATGCTAGGCAGGACGGAAGAAGACACTTGGCGCAATTGGTTTGCGGCAGTTTCCTGTATATTCCCAGTACGGTCAGGGCCATTTTCAGGGAGTTTTACCGTACTTTTCAAAAAAGGCGATCCGCATCTCCTCGTGGGGCTGATCCGGATTCAAGAACAGTTTCCATGCAGCTGTGTTATGCGGCAGGGAAAGCGTTATCTGTAGAGTGTTTACATTTTTTGCATCTATCCAGGCCCCTGAAAAGATTTTTCCGGCCTTTCTGTTGACAAAACACGACAGTTCACTATCAAAATCATATCCTTCTTCTTCCAGAATCTGCTTTTTTTGCGTATCCATAGGATTCCCTCCTCTATTAACCCTTCTGCCGGGGTGTGAGCCTATAAGCTGTCAAGGTACTCATTAACCTCTTTTTCGATCAGCGCTTCGATGGCATCCCCTAAAACATGGACCGCCACCACGTCTTTGAGGAAGCAGGTGCCGATGCTGCACTCGAGACAGCCGATTTCATATTTATTCAGGATCTCGCCGATCCTGGGATGGGCTTCTATCACTTCCTTTATCGGCCGGTTTCCCATATCATTTTTAAGTTTCATACTTCTGGCTCCTTTACGGTATTTACACCAACCATACCTGAGACCCCTGTGGCACGAAATGACTTAGGTCAATTTGGAAGTAAAGGGTGAGGAGAGGAGGAGTAAAAGATAATAAAAAGTGCTTCGCTGCCGGGGCTGATTATTCATTTTTTACCTAATAATTCAAGGACGTCCTCGTCCTCCAGGTCATACCAGTTACGATAGGCCGAGGCGACGGCATATGGATAGGATTCCCGTATGTTGAGGCAGCAGATGCAGTCTACCTCCCTGCGCAGCATTTTTACCGTAGCGGCCGACCCGGTGGGAACCCCTATGGTAATTGCGCCGGGTTTTCTTTTCCTGAGATAGGCGATGGCGGCCCGCATGGTGTAACCGGAGGCCAGGCCGTCGTCAACCACGATAACAGGCCGGGCTGCAATATCCGGAAACGGTTTGTTCTGCCTGAATGTTCTGTTGCGTTTTTCAAGCGTAGCCATGGTTATTCTGACCTGGCGTTCCACCTGATCACTGGTGAGATTCAACAGGGAGAGAAGGTGTTGGTTGATGAGCAGGTCCGAGTCCATATTGAGCGCACCAAAACCCGCCTCTGTATTCCACGGTATCTGTACTTTGCGGACCAGCACCAGGTCAAAATCAAGCCTGAGTGCTGCGGCGACCTCAAGCCCGACCGGCACACCACCCGAGGGAATGGCCAGTACCAGGGTATGGGGTTTGACAGTGGCGCGGAGCATTTCCGCCAATTGCCGCCCGGCATCATCCCGGTCTGAAAAGACACGGTTTCTGTTGCGCAGTTCTTCATTTTCAATAAGGGTTGCCATTCATTCCACCAGTATAAAAAAAGCTATTGGCGCACCTGCACCCGGAGAAAAAATTATTTCCCCCTTTAATTATCAAATTAATTATTATGCAGAAATGATGGAAGACCTTTTTATTACTTTATTGGTATTGACCCGTTTTTTCAGCACAGGTTTGAAGGCATGAATGCATTCCGGCGCAATGTACCCCTGCTGGCTGCCTGCCAGGCCCTGATGCTGAGCTCCACCTCCCTGATCATCACCACAGCGGCCCTGGTCGGCTTTGCCCTGGCTGAGGATAAATCATGGGCCACCCTGCCTCTGGCGGCCCAGTTCCTTGCCACCATGTGTACCACCATCCCCGCCGCCCTGCTGATGGAGCGCATCGGCCGCAGGCAGGGTTTCATGCTTGCCTCGATCTTCGGGGTAAGCGGCGCGCTTTTTGCCACCCTGGCCATAGTCAAGGGAAAATTCTCTCTCTTTGCTCTCGGAACAGTGCAGATCGGCATCTTTAACGGCTTTGGCAACTACTATCGTTTCGCTGCGGCAGACGCGGTGGACAAAGATCTAAAGGGACGCGCCGTCTCCTATATTATGGCCGGGGGTGTGATTGCAGCATTTGTCGGTCCCAACCTGGCCAATTTGACACACGGGTTAATAGCGAATGCACCTTTTGCGGGAAGCTATGCCTCGCTTGTCTGCCTGTATGTCCTATCACTGGCAGTTCTGGCATTTTTAAGGCTGCCTCCCAAGCCGGCAACAGATGATGCTGCCGCTGCAGATACAGGCCGTCCCCTCAGGGTCATTGCAGCCCAGCCTATGTTCATCGTTGCCCTTGTCTGCGGCATGCTGGGTTATGGTGTCATGGCCCTGGCAATGACAGCAACACCTCTTGCCATGCTTCATTTTGCCCATCCCTTTTCCAAGACCTCATTTGTCATCCAGTGGCACGTCCTCGGCATGTTTGCCCCTGCCTTTGTCACCGGCCACCTGATCAAACGCTGCGGGGTGCTGAATATCATGCTTGCCGGGGCTGTCCTTGGAGTTCTTTGCATGGCTGTCAACCTGGCCGGCAGCAGCGTGCGGCATTTCTGGACCGCTTTGCTTTTGTTAGGGATCAGCTGGAACTTTCTTTTTATCGGGGCCACTACCCTGCTGACCGAAACATACCGCCCCGAGGAACGGGCCAAGACCCAGGCGCTCAATGATTTTGCAGTATTCACCACCGTGGCGTTTTCATCGCTTTCAGCCGGGGCCCTGCAAAGCCGCTATGGCTGGCAGACCGTGAACATTGGTTTGATCCCCCTGCTGGTAGTAATTTTAACCAGCATCCTCTGGGGCAAAAGCAGGCGCAATAAAACCTTGGTCCCCAAGTGACTTCTGGGGACATTCATTCCTGACAAGCTCATACTCTTTTTTGCCCGCATGCGGGAGAGTCCCGGGTGCGACATTTTGCCTCAGTGACGTCCCGGACAGGTTGATTTATGCTAACCATATACATTATTCATAAAGCCCTATTTTTGTGGTTTAAACGAACAAAAGGAGGCGTCTATGGCGGAAGAGATCAAGGGAGGATGTGCGCGCCCAACTGGCGGGCCTGTAGGAGAGGAAGCCCCACCCCGGGGAACTGAGGAAAAACAAGTGACACTCCAGGAGGGAAAAAAGATGATACAGGTTGGGAAAAAGGCCCCGGATTTTACTGCCCCGGGTTTTCACAAAGATATCTTTGTGAATGTCAAACTGAAATGCAAAAACTTGGAGTGGAAGTACTGTCCATGAGCATCGACAGCATGTTCGTGCACAAGATGTGGAATGACCACGAGCTGAGCAAAATGGTTGACGGCGGTGTCCCCTTTGCCATGCTGTCCGATGCCGGCGGCAGGGTGGGAACAGTTTACGGTGTTTACGATGAGGATGCCGGGGTCGAAACCCGGGGCAGGTTCATCATCGACCCTGACGGTGTTGTCCAGGGATACGAGGTCCTGACCCCGCCAGTGGGAAGGAATGTCAATGAAACCCTGCGCCAGGTTCAGGCCTTCCAGCTTGTAAGGAAATCGAAGGGTGCAGAGGCTACTCCGTCCGGCTGGAAGCCCGGCAAGATGACCTTGAAGCCCGGAATCAACCTGGTGGGCAATGTCTGGAAGGAATGGAAAACAGATATGGCCTTTGACTAGATCCTAAAAACCATACGATTATACAAAACCAGAGCATCAGCCTGTAAATCCTGACAGGTTGATGCTTTTTTATTCTACCTGCACCAGGCACCTGTTACGAATCTTCAGGGCCGGGCTTTGTTTTTTTCTTTTCCTTCAATGGTTTTTCCCTGCAGACACGGCAGCGTTCGTTGCCGCACCACTGGCAGGAGAAGCAGTCAGAACATGGGTGTTTCTTCCTGCCGGAAACGTCTTCCGGAACATAGATCATTCCCAGGTTGTCGGGTAGTTTCTTAAAAACCATTTCGCTTAGCCAATGCCCTGCCGGGCAATTTTTCGGACGGAATCTGCTCTTTTCTGCACACCGCCATCTCTCGTTGAGCATTAAGCAGAATATTTGATAAAATATAATACTTAAATATATTGAGACAAAGATTCTTGTTTATAAATGGCGTATCAGATAAAAGTGATTAATTTACTGAGATAAAGCGATGAATAATTTCTCAGCAGCAGAAGTATTGGGCATGCCAATGAGTTACAAGAGAGGAGGAACGGACCATGGAAACTGAAAAAAAGCAGGACCAGGCCACGGAAGAGGAACTTGCGGCATACGAAAAATTACGGCAGCAGGTGAGTAAAACCTTTGGGCAACTCCATGACAAGATCAATGGGGAAGCCATCAGCCAGGCAATTGATAAGGCAACAACTGAACTCAAAGAGATGGGCGGGCACTCCCTGGAGGCAATCGGCAAGGCTTCTGCAGCCCTGAAAAAAGATGTTGCCTCGACAACGGAACATTTCAAACCCAAGGTGGATGAGGTAGCAGAAGGCGCCAGGAAGCAGTTCGATCACTGGCTCGACAAAGGCGGGGCACTTTGGCAGGACATTGCCCGGGAGGCCGAGCATGTATATGAATATTCCCGTGACAAGAGTGGAGCCTTCCTGCTGCATCTCACCAGGGGGTTAAGTGAGTGGAGCCAAAACCTGGGTGAAAAGCTGGATTCATCCCTTAAATACAAAACCGGCGAGATCACCCATGGCGGCGAATTTGTCTGCACCAGCTGCGAGTCTAAGATCCATCTGAAACATCCTGGGCGGATCCCGCCCTGTCCGAAATGCTCCAAGACCCAGTTCCAGCGTTCATAAGCAGGACAATTGACAGGGATTGCATAAAGGCTGCAGGCAGATAGCCTGCAGCCTTTAATTTTCATACTGCACTTACATGTAATAGGCACTGTAAGCTGCCAGGGACCAGCAGCGGCTGCAGAAAATAGTAGATAAACTGTCAGCTGCTAAATTGGGGTACTTGGGTTTTGTATTTTTAGTATTCCACTGCTTCCTAATGCCGGACATATCACTTCCTGCCCCCATACCCTGAAATGTACCGGCTCCTGCCAACCTTCAGTATTTTGGCCTGAACCCTGAAGCTGCATTGTCTTTCTTCCCCTTCCAGAACCCTTATTGTGATTGACTCCACCCCCGTATTGTTATAAAAAGCAACTCAACCTGTTTGCAGGGATCATCCGGTACGACGATTCCCTGGCAGCAGAACTGAGCGGAAAGTTGCCATCACTATTATGTTTTGTGTCTATATAAATAAAAGAAGGGGCGGAAGCGCGAAAACAGCCGGGGGCATACCCCGGCTGCTTGCCGTAAGCCTACTCGTCCTGCTCTTTTCCATCTTTGGCTGGAACTCCTTCAGCTTGGGCCAGACCCCGCAGGGCGCTACGGAAACAGGTTTGCTTGACCTAAAATGGCTGGCTGCATCACCTTCACTTTTGGGCTTTGACCAGGCCCGGCTTGATTCCGCAGTTGCAAATATCGGAGACATGAACGGTATTTACTCCGTTATTGTTGTGCGCAACAACTACCTGGTGCTTGAGCAATATTTCCGGGAAGGCTCCCGTTTGAAACCCCACAACCTTAAATCAGCAACAAAGAGTGTGCTTTCCGCTCTGACCGGCATTGCTGTTGCTAAAGGTTATTTGCGCCTTGATCAGCCGATCAGCGATTTCCTGCCCCAGGTCAAGCGCCTTGATGACCCGCGCAAGGCCGATATCACGGTACGCCATCTGCTGACCATGACATCAGGGCTGGAGCCGACAAGCTACCAGGCTTACAACTCCTGGATCATGAATGGCACTGACTGGGTCCAGACCATCCTGAACCGCCCCCTTGTGGCGGACCCGGGAACAAAGCACCAGTACAGCACAGGCGACACCCACATGCTCTCTGCTGTTCTTACCGGAGCCACCAGGATGAGCACCAGGGAATTCGCAGAAAGGAACCTGTTCGGCCCCCTTGGCATCACCGTTATGGGTTGGGAAATCGACCCGCAGGGCATCAATCAGGGGGGGAACAACCTCTCTCTCATTCCCCTTGATATGGCCCTGTTCGGCCAGCTCTACCTGGACAAGGGCATCTACAGGACCCGGCAGGTCATCCCGAAGTGGTGGGTAGAGGCCTCGACCAGGCCAAACTATCTTGGCGAACACGATGATTACGGCTATTACGGCTATCTCTGGTATTCACGACCCAGGGGAACTGACGCATTTGTGGCTGTCGGCTACGGCGGTCAGTATATATATGTCTCCCCAGAATATAACTGCGTCATAGTCATTACCTCCACCCTGGAATCAAAGGGACGTGAATGGGAAAAAGAATTATTCGACTTTATCCAGCAGGGCATCCTGGCCAGCATCGAACCTGACCAGCAGCAGCTCCTGCAGGTGGCATATGACTCCAAGTCATCCCCTGCTTTGTTACATGAAAGCCCCGTAGCAGGCAGCAATGTTTCGGATGAAAACCGCATGGCCCTGGCCACTGCAAACCTGAACCTGCGCACGGGGCCAAGCCAGTCCAGTTCTGCCATTAAGCTGCTCGACGCCGGTACGGTCCTGGAGGTGATTGAGCAGAAAAATGCATGGCTGAAAGTCCAGGCAGTCAACCTGAGCGGCTGGGTAGCAGCAGAATATGTCCGCTTTATCAACCCGGAGCGGATCAGGTTTGCCAAGCATCTGCCCGAAGCAGCCGGGCCTGTCAAACAGGAAACTGCACTACAGGCACCTGAGCCGGCTGCAGCTGCCAGCGGGACTTCCCGGCAGGATGAAGCACTCAAACAGTCCCAGGAACTTGTCAGCCAGCTGCAGAAAAACCTTAAAGCTTCTGAAAAGAGCAAAGAACAGCTGCAGGACCAACTAGCCGTAGTCCAGAAAAAACTCGAAACAGCACAGCAATCCTCCGCCAGGTTGGAGGCAGAGCGCAAGGTCCTTGAAAAAGAAGCGGCCGAGCTCAGCAACCAGGCCGAAACACAGCGCACCAGGTTACAAACGACAGAGGCCACTCGGAACAATCTTCAGGCAGAGCTAGCTGCAGTACAAAAAGAACTGGCAGAACTGCAGGAGGCAAACATCCTCTTCGCTAAAGCTAAACAAGAGTTGGAAAACAAGCTGGCGGCCACCCGCAGGCAGATAGAGGAAACAGAAACAAGCCAGGACCGGATCAGCAGCCAGGAGAAAGAAAACCGCAGGAATCTGGAAGAGATCCTGGCTGCAGAGCAGGCACGGCTGAAGAGCCTGGAACAGACCCTGGAGGAAGCCCGCACCAATGGAGTTGGTATCAGCGCTAAACTTGCTGAGACAAACAATGAACTGGAAGAGCAGCGCCAGGCTCTGGTGCAATCCGAGGCTGCCCGCAAAACACTGGAAATGCAACTGGCCGGAGTGCAGGGCCAGCTCGAGACCCAGACGCTCACCCTGACAACGGTGCAGTCCAAACGGGATACCCTGCAGTTGGAACTTGAAGCCCTGCAGCAGGAAATGGCGGCCCGGAGGGAAAGGATTGCCGATTCGGATGCGCAACAGAGAACCCTGGAAGCAGAACTGGCTGCTGCCAGGGCCCAGGCAGAAAAACTGCAGCAGACCCAGGCCGATGACCTTGACCGGGCAGCAAGTGAGAAGCTGAAGTTGGCGGAGCAAATGGCTGCTGAGCAGGAGCAAGTTAAAGCGCTGCGCCGACAGATGCGGGATTCCAGGGTCACGGCAGAAGAAACAGCTGTAAAACTGGCACGGGCACATGAAGAACTGGAAAAACAGGAGCAGAAAAGCGCCCTGCTGGAAGAAACAATGATTACCCTGCAGGCGGAACTGGCCTCCATGCAGAAGAAAATAACAGCACAGCAGGCTGTTGCCGAACAGTCTGAAGCTGCAAAAAAAGCCCTTGCTTCTGAACTGGCTGCCGCCAGGACCCGTATAGAGAATCTCACGAATAAAGAAGTGGAAATTGTTGACCTGGCCGAAAATTCCAGGCGCATGCTGGAAGAGGAACTGGAAGCACAGAAAACACAAATTACAGAAGTGCGAAAGCAGCTCAAAAACTCGCAAACCAGGAATACTGAATCCACTACAAGTCTTGCCAGGCTTGAGGCAGAACTTGAAAACCAACACCAGGTTACTGCCAGGGTGGAAGCGGCTCGCAAATCTTTGGCTGATGAACTGGCCGGCATGCAGAGCCAGCTTGAAACCCAGACCAATACGCTGACAACAGTGCAGTCAAAGCGGAATACACTCCAGGCAGAGCTCGCTGGACTGCAAAAGGAACTGGTTGCCCAGCAGGAAATTACCCGGCAGGCAGCTGCGGACAAACAAGAGCTTAACAAACAGCTGGCAGCCTTCCAGGCTCAGATTGAGGAACTGCGGAGGACCCACAGTACTGCATTGGCCCTTGAAACAAAGGCCAGGGAGCAACTTGAGGCGGCTCTGGCTGCTGAATTCAAGCAACGTGAGAATACAGAAAAACTGTTGCTGAAGGTGGAAGGCGGGCGCCGGGATATCAGTTCCGAACTGGCAAAAGCAAATAAGAGAATTGAGGAGCAGGAAAATGAAGCAGCTGAATTGAAGACTGCCCGGGACAAGGCTGCCTTGCAACTGGAAAAGCTGCAAAAGGATATTGAAGAACAAAAGGAAATAGCCGCTCATTCTGAGTCTGCCAAGAAAAACCTGCAAGCTGAACTGGCCTCTGCCAAAACGGAAATAGAGGTACTGAGCCAAAAAGAACGGCAACTCACTGAAGTGTCAGCCGGCAGGGACAGCCTCCAGGCTGAGGTTGCGGGCGTCCAACAGGAACTGGTTGCCGGGAGGGAGCAGCTGGAAGAAACCCGGAAACAATTGCAGGTCCTGAAAGGAG
>Ga0111148_1056_pt1 | contig 13509 bp, 12 predicted proteins | sample DeeMarSeWOR28_12_FD_80359 | JGI IMG/M metagenome (GOLD analysis project Ga0111148, IMG submission 80359) | Desulfobacterales bacterium SG8_35 | reverse complement strand
GGTTAATTACTATGAAAGGGTTTTATTTTGGGCAATTACCATTGAATCACAACCAGAAATCTTGCTGTTAGCACAAACCGACAACAATTAGAATCAAAAAGTCCTTGACGGTGAAGGCTCACGTTTCTTGTAAGTGGGACATGGGCATATTGGTACCGCAACCTGTCCGTTCTCATCAAAGACAAAAGCCTAAAGTTTCAAGGAGTAAATGTTTAAAGCCGTGTTCTCAAAAGATGCTGGATAGATATCACGAAAATTGATACAGTCACAGCTAACTTTTTTATTCATCATGTAAGAGGAAAATCGGCCCTTCGGGGCAGACGGCTTAAAGATTCGACAAAAATCCTCATTTCAGTTGATTCTATCATAGAAGGCATGGCAGCAGCAGATTTCAGAAAATCAGCCACAATAAAAAACTGTGAGCTGTCAAATAGTACCCTGCAAATAGTTAAGGTTGAGGGCGGCAGGTCCCGTAATACCTTTATAAGGCTGCCGTGGTCTTTGTACCGGGACGATCCAATGTGGGTACCGCCATTAATTATTGAGCGGCGCATGCATCTTTCTTCTAAGAATCCTTATTTTGAACATGCAACTTGCTGTTTCTGGATCGCTTACCGGGACAGCAAGCCGGTTGGACGCATCAGCGCCCAGATTGATCGCCTTCACCTCGAGCGGTATCAGGACAGTGCAGGATTTTGGGGGATGCTTGAAGCTGAGGATAATCCGGAAACCTTTCAGGCCCTGTTTGATACTGCTGAGAGCTGGCTGCGCAGCAAGGGTATGAAATGCAGCCAGGGGCCGTTCAACCTCTCCATTAACCATGAGTGCGGATTGCTGGTTGAGGGTTTTGATACAGAGCCTTCTGTAATGATGGGGCATGCTCTGCCCTATTATGCTGACCGTATTGAGCAATGCGGCTATGCCAAGGTGAAAGATATGCTGGCTTATATACTGAATACGGATGTTGAGCCAACCGGGGTCAGGAAAGCGATCACCAGAAGAACCCAAAACCGTATTAAGACGAGGACACTCAGGAGAAAAAACTTCCAGGAGGACCTGGATATTATTTTCAGTATATTCAATGATGCCTGGTCGGAAAACTGGGGCTTTGTCCCTTTTACCAAGAAAGAGCTTGTTCACCTGGCCAATGACATGAAACTGCTGATCAAGGATGATCTTGTCAGAATTGCTTTTGTGGATGATGAACCATCGGCATTCATGGTGTTGTTGCCCAACCTGAATGAAGCAATCAAGGATTTGAACGGCAGACTGTTTCCCTTTGGTTGGCTGAAACTCTTATGGCGTTTGAAGGTAAAATCTCCTCAGACCGGCAGGGTGCCCCTGATGGGTGTACTCCGGAAACATCAGGGCAGCCTGTTGGGTGCAGCACTTGCGTACAGGGTGATAGGTGACATGCAGAATGCTGTTATTGATCGAGGTATTAGAAAAGCCGAGATGTCTTGGATACTGGAAGATAATGTCGGGGTGCGGGGCATAATTGAGGATGTCGGGGGCAGGATATACAAGACATACCGTATTTTCGGCAAGGGGCTTTGATCTCAGATAATATGGATGCCGGGCAACAGTTATTTACCGCCATTATCCTTGCAGCGGATCGGGAAGCAGAGAATCCGGTAGCCAAGGCAGCCGGTGTCCGCTGTAAATCACTGGCCCCGGTCAACGGCAAACCGATGGTATTGCGGGTCCTTGCAGCACTTTCAGCCTCCAGGTCTGTAAACCGGCAGATTTTATGTGGCCCACCCAAAAACATTATAGACCGTGAACCTGAACTCAGCCAATATGTAGCAGCAGGGCAGGCCGACTGGATGGAAAGCCAGGAAACCCCAAGTTTGAGTACAATCCACGTCATTCAGAAAGTTCCGGCAGAGACTCCTGTTCTTCTAACAACCAGCGATCATGCTTTGCTGAGCCCCAAGATCGTTGATCATTTTTGTCGTGAAGCCCAAAGGGCTGGATGTGACGTTGTTGCGGCAGTTGCTCCTTATAAAACGGTTACTGCTGCATATCCGCAGACCCGCAGGACCGCCTATCGCTTCAAGGATGGGTCCTATTGTTCCTGCAATCTTTTTGCCTTCCTGACCCCGCTCTCCCGGACAGTGCCGTCTTTCTGGCGTAAGGTTGAACAACAGCGCAAGAATCCGTTGAAAGTAATTTCTAAGCTTGGCTGGATAACTGTGTTGCGGTATATGCTGAGGAGCCTGACTTTGACGGATGCTGTCGCCCAGATCTCAAAACACCTGGGATGTAGGGCCGGTATAGTTGTATTGCCTTTTCCGGAAGCGGCCATAGATGTTGATTCAGCCAGCGATTGGCACATAGTTGAGCAGATTGCGGCCCAAACTTCCCCCTGAGCTTATCATCAGAACCCACGGTATCATTTCAGTCCCGCATTTTGCAGTTCCAGCTCAATTTTTCCAAAAATGTTGTTGGTCCCGCTGACCCTGACCGGTATCATTTTTCCCGGATCCATGTAAATGAGGATGTTTTTGTTAAGGCCAAACAGTGAAAAGTTTTCCGGCTCTTTTTTTTCGGGTGCATAAGTTTCAGTCTGAATCGAATAAACAAGCGGAGTGATTTGTTCTTTAATTGTATCTTTCCGGAATGAGGTTTGGAGTTTGAAGGAAATTTCCATGGGGGATGCTTTTACCTGACGTATGGTCAGCCGGTGCAGTTGCTTCTTGCCGAACACACAGATTTCACCAGGATTATGCTGCATTCCCGGATCAAGGGTGGAAAGCAAATAAAAAATGAGAGAAGGATCGGATATAAAAGTGCAGCCGGCTGATTCGCTTGGATACGCATAAAAGTGCTCATTGTGCTGCGACCAGCTGGCCGGCGGTTTTTTATTTTCAGCAGTACCGTTCGGCTGGATTTCATGGCGGCGCACACCTTTTTCCTCCCAGCAGTAGCCTTTTATCCACGGATTATCATCGTCTCTTACCCGGATTCGTTTGTACGGCAATCCTTCTGGTTCCTTGAACCAGATCTGCTCATCGTATTGGCCCTGTGAGATCAGCCCTTGAGAGGAAGATTTCACAGTCAACAGCCTGCTGTGGTTCTCATTTTTTGAACAGCCTGGAAGATATGTCCCTGCTGCTGCAGCTGGATCATCGGGCGACAGGTCGCCTGGGCCAAGGTGCATATTTACAGTAATGGTTGTTAAATATTTTGAAGCCGTAAATGTCAAGTCAGACCAGGAAATCCTTTTCCCCTCCATAGTTTTAATTTCAGGATTTTCGCCGGCAATAGCGAATTGAGACAGGGCCACAAGTACTGTCAGCAGTAAAAAGGCTCTTATATTCTTAAGGGAAGGTTTCATGAAGTAAATTGCTTTCTGGTCTAAATTTAATCAGTACTCCCATGCATCCTGGAGTTTTTGAAGGATAACATTATTTGTTCTTTCTGAAACAAGATATAACAGAAAGCAGCTACAGGCAATTTGGGGAAGCCGGTTGCAGAAAAATTATCCCTCCAAAGCAGGAAAATACAAAATGGGTAAAATTTTCCTCAAATTCATGCATATTACCTTCACATGTGTTATTTTTGACACGCTTTTTGAGTGCCAACCTTGATAAGTTCCTGGGTTGTAAAAATGTACATATGATTAATATCATTTATATTTTTTCTATTATGGGCTCTTTTGAAAAAAACATGAAAAATGGATTGAATCTTGCATATCTTTCTCAGTTAAGTAATAATAGTTTAATGATTATGTTGTGTTTTGACTTTTTCGTTTAAATATGCTTAGAGGCTTGGGCACTAAGGGTCAATTTTGATCAGGACAGAATGCAGCCTAGATAATTTGATCTGGAATGCCTATCAGTTTGAACGATATTTTTTACGGAGTTATTTTGCTTTATGAAGGCTACGCCGACTACTCATAATTTACCCTTACAGTTTGAGAAATTCACAACCCTTGCCGAAGCACTGGATTATGCGGCGCAGGGAAAAACCGGTTACAATTTTTATTCCGGCCGGGGCAAACTCTACTCCGCACTTCCTTATGCAAAGCTGCGGGACGATGCACGGGTTCTGGCAAAAAAATTACTGTCTTTAAGGGTGCCCCGCGGTTCAAAAGTGGCCTTAATTGCAGATACGCATCCTGACTTTGTCCGCTTCTTTTTTGCCTGCCAATATGCAGGTTTTGTTCCTGTCCCACTGCCGGCAAAAATACAATTAAACGGCCGTCAGGAATATATTGAGCAACTCGAACGCCTCTTGACGATATGCCAGGCAAAACTGGCCATGGCCAATGATGACTTCATGCCCTTTCTGGTCGAGGCCGCCACGAGACTGGATATCCACTTTGTTGGAAATCCGCAGGCCTTTGACAGGTTTCCTGAATCCAAGACTGAACTGCAACCCCTGCAGCTAGGCGAACTGGCTTACATTCAGTATACCTCGGGCAGCACCCGTTTCCCGCGGGGCGTCATGATAACCCAGAAAGCAGTAATAAATAACCTTGCGTCTATTATAAAAGATGGTGTTAAGGTCCGCAGGGGTGACCGCGCCGTTTCCTGGCTTCCCTTCTTTCATGATATGGGGCTTGTCGGTCTGCTTCTGGCGCCAATGGTTTGTCAGATATCTGTTGACTATTTAAGTACCCGGGATTTTGCAATGCGCCCTCGCATTTGGTTGAAAATCCTTTCAGAAAACCAGGGTACCATATCTTTCAGTCCCCCATTCGGCTACGATCTGGCTGCCCGTCGTCTGCGTGAGGATGAGGTTGGCAGTTATGATTTAAGCAGTTGGCGGGTGGCTGGTGTTGGTGCGGAAATGATCCGTAATCAAACGCTTGAATTTTTTGCCGAGCAATTGAAGCCCAGCGGCTTTGAAGCCAAATCTTTTCTGCCCTGCTATGGCATGGCTGAATGTTCCCTGGCCGTATGTTTCGGGCCGCTCGGCAAAGGTATGCAGCTGGATCATGTCGATACAAAACAGCTTGCTGAAAACCTGAAAGCTGTTCCTGTCAGCCCAGATCCGAATAAAGGGATTGACAGGTTCAATACATTTGTCAACTGTGGCAGTATACTGCCTGGCTATGAAATAGAAATCAGGGATGCCGGGGGCAGAGTTTTGCCTGAAAGACAATGCGGCACGCTTTATCTGCGGGGGCCAAGCGTAATGGCAGGCTATTTGGGCAACCTTAAAGCCACGCGGGAAGTCCTTTCCCCTGATGGCTGGCTCAATACCGGTGATATTGCTTACCTGGTCGGTTCTGAAGTCGTGATTACGGGTCGGTCAAAAGATTTAATAATCATCAATGGCCGAAATATCTGGCCTCAGGATATTGAATATTTGGCGGAACTACAGCCAGAGATACGAACAGGAGATGCAACAGCATTTTCAATCCCCAATTCACAGGGCTACGATCTGGCGGTTGTCATGGTTGAGTGCCGTGAAAGCGACGAACAGAAACGCCTGGACCTGGTCATGAATTTAAACCGACTGATCCGTAAGGAGTTGGGCATCGACTGTATTATTGAGCTGGTGCCCCGAAACACCCTGATTCGGACCACTTCCGGCAAGCCCTCCCGCCATGCCACCAAAAATGATTATCTGCAGCAATTAACCACTGAGCAGGAAGAAAACAGTTCCGAAGCAAATGCTTTATCCGTCAAGTGAGCTGTTTGCTGAATCCGCCTGTAGTTAATCAAATTTCATGCCGAGCTTCAGCGGCAGCATATTATTTTATTCTCTTCTCCACCGTCGTATAGTAAGATTTTTTTTATGTCTCGTACCATTGCAATAACCGGAGCGACGGGATTTATTGGCAGTGTCGTTGCCAAACGTTTGCTAGAAGCAGGCTGGCAGGTACGGGCACTGGTTCGTTCCGCTTCACTCCATAAGCGCCAGAAAAATATTGAATTAGAGTGGATTGCAGGCGAACTTGAAGCTACAGAGAGTCTGCAAAGGCTGATATCAGGTACGGATGCTGTTCTGCACTGCGCCGGTGCCGTTCGCGGAGCCAGCCAAGAAGATTTTGAGCAGGTTAATGTTGAAGGTGTAGCACGATTGGTTGAGGTGGCAGCGGCACAGAGCCCCAAACCGAAATTTCTTCTCATATCATCGCTGGCTGCCCGTGAACCCCAACTCTCTTTTTATGCAGCAAGTAAGCACAAAGGTGAAAGGGCGCTGGCCTCCCTTGCGAATGATATGTTCTGGGGTGTTTTCCGGCCTCCAGCAGTATATGGCCCCGGGGACCGGGAGATGCTGCCGCTTTTTCAATGGATGCTGAGAGGGTTGGCACCAGTAATTGGGTCCGACAAAAACCGTGTCTCACTTTTATTTGTGGAGGACCTGGCTGAAGCAATAATTTCCTGGTTCAATAACAGCAGCCATTCGCAACGTATTTATGAGTTGCATGATGGACACCAGAGCGGTTATTCATGGCAGGAGATTATTACTGTTGTCGAACGTTTAAAAGGAAGGTCAATTGTCCGGGCCACTATCCCGGTATCTTTTGTGAAAATGCTGGCAGCCCTAAACCTTGTAACGGCAAAAATTGTGGGCGGTTCGCCAATGCTGACTCCCGGAAAGGTGCGTGAATTAATCCATGTAGACTGGGTTGCCGATAACACTCAGCTGAGCAGTGAAACCGGGTGGATCCCTAGGATTTTGCTCGAGGAAGGATTGCAGCAAACGATCGGGCCTGATATTTAACAGTTGATCATCTATGGTTAAGAAAGAAAAAGGAAAATAAATGCCATGCCGACAAATGAACAGATAGCGCAACAGATTCTGGATATGCTCAAGCCGCTGGTGCCTAAAGCCGGCCCCAAACTTACTGCAGATCTCGATCTTATTAATGACCTAAATCTCGACTCACTGAAAGTCATGGAAGTTCTGGAAAAACTAGAAGATACTTATGATGTTTCCATACCAATTAATATACTGCCAGGGATACGCACAGTAGAAGATCTGGTTAGAGAGATTCAAAAGTTGACAGCGGCTTAAATAAAACTATTGTTACACTCAGGCTTATCGTAATTAAAAAGCTATAAATTTCATACGATCTGTGGTCGATTTTACGGGAGTCTCACATCGTTACCCTTTTGAGTGAACGGATAAAATTAACTGGAAATAAATGAGAATGGCTATTTTTGACAAATTTCAACAACTGGCGCATGCCCGGCAGTCTCTGGAGGAGAATTACAGCGATTTTTTTAACATCGTCATGGAAGACATCTCTTCAGCTACCGAGGCAGTGATGAAAGGTCGTCCAGTGCTTCTGGCAGGCACCAATAATTACCTGGGACTTACCTTTAATAAGGAATGCATTAGGGCGGCATGCCTGGCAGTTGAGAGGGAAGGTACCGGTACAACTGGTTCACGAATGGCCAATGGTACTTTTGCCGGACATGTGGCCTTGGAACAGGAGTTATCTGATTTTTTTGGCCGCAATAAAACTATTGTATTTTCTACAGGTTATATAGCCAACCTGGCGATACTGTCAACCCTCGTTGGCCCCGGTGAGGTGATTCTCCTGGATGCTGATTGTCATGCCAGTATTTATGACGGGTGCCGGCTGGGGGGGGCTGAGGTTATCCGTTTCAGGCACAATGATGCTGGTGATCTGGAAAAGCGGTTACAGCGCCTTGAAAAAAGGGATATCAATGTTCTGATTGTAGTCGAGGGCCTTTACAGCATGATGGGTGACAGGGCCCCATTAGCTGATATTGTGGCAGTTAAAAAGAAGTATGGTGCCTATCTTGTTGTCGATGAAGCCCACTCTCTGGGTGTGCTGGGTGAGAACGGCCGAGGTTTGGCCGAAGAAGCAAAGGTTGAGGACGCAGTCGATTTTGTCATCGGCACTTTCAGTAAAAGTTTGGGGGCAATCGGCGGCTTTTGTACCAGCAACCATACGGAACTGGACCTTATACGCTATGCCAGCAGACCTTATATATTCACCGCCTCCTCTTCCCCGTCAACTATTGCATCCACCCGGACAGCCTTGAAAATTATGCGTTCACAGCCTGAATTGCGGAAGCGGCTTTGGGATAGCGCCAATTTTCTTTATGAACGCCTCAAAGGACTCGGCTACAAAGTCGGACCGGAGGCAAGTCCGATAATAGCAGTCCGCTATAAGAGTGTGGAAGAAGCATTTGCCATATGGCACGGACTCTTGGAGCGAACTATTTATGTTAACATGGTATTGCCGCCTGCCACACCTGATGGAGGAGCACTGCTCCGCTGCAGTCTCAGTGCCGCTCACACCAGAGAACAGGTTGAAAGAATTGCTGATGCGTTTGCTTCTTTAAAAGAGATTGACAGCTGATGCATATCGTTCAGATAATCTGCAGGTTGCTGTTGTAGCCGTTTTTATCAAGCAGAACAGCCTGAATTGTTTTTTTGTTTGGCCGGTGCCAGATCTTTATTCCGGAAGCCTGCTTTGCGGCAAAATGTGTCAACTTCCCGGTCCTTTCACCCTGACACAGTAAAAAAAGCACGCTTGATAATGACAATCCAAGAGACTATTAGCATCAATGGCAAGCCATGCGTTTAATCATAATCTTTTTTAAGCGTTATCCAGCTCAAAGCTTTATTACCCTGCTGGCCATGCTTTTTGCCGGTATTGCCGAAGGATTCGGGATGGCGATGCTGCTGCCGCTACTGGCTATTGTTATCAATGATTCCGGTGGTGCTGGTGTTGCTGCAGAGCAGTCAAAATCCTCCCTGGAACAATTGGTGGCCGTATTTTTTGATGCTTTGGGTTTGACCCCGACAATCGGCTTGGTTTTGACCGTTTTTGTGGGGAGTATTTTATTGAAGGCCGTCCTCGTGTTGCTTGCTAATAAAAGGGTTGGCTATACAGTTGCCCAGGTGGCCACCGATCTTCGTCTCGCCCTCATCAGATCCCTGTTTGCGACCCGTTGGGAGTATTATGTCGATCAACCGATCGGCAGATTGACCAACGCATTTGCAACTGAGGCCCAGCGTTCTTCAAAAGCCTACCTGTTTGCCATACGGGTAGTGGCACTCCTTCTGCATACTGCCGTATACGTTATTGTAGCCCTGATGCTGGCCTGGAAGGAAACCCTTATTACCCTTGGTGCCGGGTTTATTATACTCTATGCCCTGCGTTATTTTGTTACCAAGGCGAAAAAGGCCGGCACACGGCAGACGAAACTTTTAAAACTGCTTCTGGCCCTGTTGACCGATACCCTGCAGTCAATAAAACCCCTGAAGGCCATGGCTCGTGAAAAAATGGCCGACCTGGTCCTGCAAAAAGAAACAACAAAACTGAATAAAGCTTTACGGAAACAGGTATTCAGCAAGGAAGCACTGAATGCACTCCAGGAACCCCTGGTCACCATCTTTTTTGCCTTGGGGCTCTATGTGGCGCTGGTCTGGTTTCAGATGGAACTGGCAACTGTTTTAATCATGTTTTTTATGCTGATAAAAATATTAAAAACACTGCAAAGGGTTCAGCAAGCACACCAGGATATGGCCATAGCAGAAAGTGCCTACTGGTCTTTAAGGTCTAAAATTAAAGAGGCCGAAAAAGAGCGGGAAGTATCTGTTGGAACACTTGAACCCCGATTTAATGATGCGATTAAACTGCAGGGAGTTTACTTTTCTTACGGCAAAAAGCCTGTCCTGGAAAATATCTCCCTCACCTTTCCCAAGGGTTCGTTCACTGCGATTATCGGTCCTTCCGGTACCGGCAAAACAACAGTTGTTGACCTGATTACCGGTCTGCTTTTGCCACAGAAAGGGCATGTATGGCTTGATGAAATGGATCTGACTGAGGTGAATATGAAGGCCTGGCGGCAAATGATCGGCTATGTTCCGCAGGAAACACTGTTGTTGCATGATACAGTTCGTTTTAATGTAACCCTCGGCGACACAAAGTTTACCGATTCTGATGTTGAGAATGCTCTGCGTGATGCAGGGGCCTGGGATTTTGTCACTAAATTGCCCGAAGGCATAAATGCAGTTGTCGGGGAACGGGGAAGCCGTTTTTCAGGTGGCCAGCGTCAGCGTATCACAATAGCGCGCGCCCTGGTCCACAAGCCACAACTGTTGATCCTGGATGAAGCCACCAGTGCTCTTGACCCTGCCATTGAAGCTGACATTTGTGCTACTCTGTGGCAGATGCGCGGAAAACTCACAATTCTCGCAATTTCTCACCAGACAGCCATTTTGGATACAGCCGACAGGGCATACCGCCTGGAAAAAGGCTTTGCCAGTATTATAGAAAAGTAGCAAGACAAAATATTCTGATTCTCCGGGATCTGATTTGTGCGGGGGTGAGGAATTAAAGCTTAAATTTTTCCCCCAGGTAGATCTCCTTAGCCTTTGGACTGACGGCTATGAGGTCCGGTTCGCCAAATTCCAGTATTTCTCCATGATTGAGAATATATGCCTGATCGCAGACACCAAGGGTCTCCCGCACGTTATGATCTGAGATCAGCACTCCGATCCCTTTGTTTTTCAATTGGCTGATAATGTTTTGAATATTTATAACGGCAATCGGGTCTATTCCGGCAAACGGTTCATCCATCAAGATAAATGCCGGTTCAATAACCAGGGCTCTGGCAATTTCAAGGCGTCTTTGTTCGCCGCCTGAGAGTGTATAACTCAAACTTTTTGCCAGATGTGTCAGACGAAAGTCTTCTAACAGCTGATCTTTGCGTTCCTGCTGCTCGGTCCGGCTGATACCCAGAGTTTCCAGGATTGCCAGCAGGTTGTTCTCAACGTTCAGTTTGTGAAAAACGGACTGTTCCTGGGGCAGATAGGAGATTCCGATACGGGCCCTGGTGTATATGGGCAAACCGGTCAGATCTTGATCATCGAGCAGGATCCGGCCTTTGTCAGGTTGAATCAGGCCGACTACCATATAAAATGTAGTTGTCTTGCCGGCCCCGTTAGGCCCTAACAGTCCGATGACTTGTCCCGAGTTGACCTCGAGGCTGACGCCGTGAACAACCTTCCGTCCTTTATAGGACTTCTCCAGTCCCTGTGCTAAAAGTTTTCTGACCATTATTGAATTTTTCAAGTGATTGTGATTGAGATCCTTATCCGCCAAGAAGAGCTTTTACACTGCCTGATAAATAAATGATCCTTTTTTCAATATCCATTTTCATGCCCTTGCCGCTCACTGTAAAATGATCGAAATTCATCCGTACCATTTTGTCGGTATGCAGCGAGTTGGTTGCCTCTATATATTCAAGGTATTCAGTTTGCATTACCTTGCCGGAAGTGCTTGCAACTGTGACATTGGAGCGGACCTTTACGGTTTTGTTTTGGGGGATGATTTCGCCTTGGTCAGCAGTTAGAACAATATCTCCCATGTCAGAGTCGAAGAATACCATTCGAATATTTTCAATCCGGATAATGGAGTCTTCCATTGAATGGGCAGCTGAATCAGCGACCAGGGTCCACAATGTTTTGCCATTATGGGTTTTTGTATATTGAATGTTTTCCAGGGCCAGATCTACGTCTTTTGGAATTGACTTGAAAGTCGTTGCCGGTTCCCAGTCATGGTAAGAACGCAGGACAAATACGGACATGGCGCTGACCGCCAAAGCAAGGGCAAGAATTAAAAGATTACGGGTAGTTAACAGGCTGGCCATGAACTGGAATATAGCATCCGGGAAATTGTGTGTAAAGACGATTGTTTTTATGCCGGGCTGGAATGCCAGAGCCAGTTGGGAAATTGCCGCTTCCTGGGGCAGCAGTGACTGGAGGAGAATGCTGTTGCGTTAAGTTTGCGCAGGTTATACGAAACTGCTGAGCATTTATGCTGACAATGGGCGAGTCGGTAAAATTATATGATCAGGTATCTTCCTCTTTTGGGGTCTCTTCGTTGATTGGCGAAGTTCTGTCCGCCTTTTGATTTCTCCGGGTACGGATAAAGTCTAATATGGCCCAGGGTATCAATATAAGACTGCCAATTCGGTTCAATAACTGATGCTCCTGCATACTTGGGTTTGAGGTCAACCAGCCGTCGTAGAAACACCACAGGCCAAAGATGGCCAGCAGTGTTGGGAAGACAAAGGGACCGATCTCCGGTGCTGGAATCTTTTCTTTGCTGTTGTCAGCCATTACGCTCCTGTTTTGTTAGAAAACCACAGTACTGGGTATAGTCATGTCATGAAAATGAATACCAATGCCTACTTTATATATTTGTTATTATACAAGGATTGTATAAAGTCAATAAAAACAAACCGTGTGAAACGATTCCTGAATTATCAGAAGCAGGATATAGCTGCCTGCCGGCTTGCCGGTTTTAATGAAATTCAACTTCTGAACACATATCTCTTGGGTCTTTAAACCTGGAATAAATAAAGCAAAAGGGCAGCTGCTATCTTTCTTTTTCCATGGCCTGGAATTCCCGCATGAATTTGCGGTCAATGTAGTCCTTGATCATAAAGGCCAGCCGGCCGTCAAACATGAGGGCGTTTTTGCCCAGGATACCCCTGCCGTCTCCCAGGTTAAAAATAAGCAGGTATGCGCCTCCGGGATCAAATGCCTGCAATTCGCCTCCTTCAAGACTTGCCATCAGGTTATGATAAAGGATGGGGTTTTCCCGGACAGCATAGACACCGACCTTATCGAGCGGCTGGTCCTGGAAGTAGATGCAGTCGCCGCCGCCAAAGATTTCCGGATGCCCAACACTCTGCAGAAACTTGTTGACCAAAAGGCCACCATCAGGTCCTGTCGGCAGGCCTGACTCTTTGAAAATGGTTGACGGCTTCACTCCCACAGCCAGAAAAATTATATCTGCCGGAAAGCTTTTCCCAGATGCAAGGGTGACCTGTCCTGAAGTGACTTCCCTGGCATAATCATGCTCAACAACTTCAATGTTTCTTTTGTTCAATGACCGGTAGGCCATTTTCCTGATTTTTGCCGGAAACCTGGACATAAGTTCAGAGCCCGCAAAAATCTGAATAGTAGGCTGAAATTTTCCATTATCCTTGGCAAGACGCCAGATGTTGCCGCCTATTTCAAGGGAAGAAGGCCCTCCGCCAACGATGCCGATCCTGATCTTTTTCTGTTCTGTAAGTTCAAGTATCCTTTTCTGGGCCGCAAGAAGTGTTTCAATGGGTTTGACTGAGAAAATGTCACTCTGGTCCCCTGTGACCATGTCCCAGGGGACATAGCTGCCGGCGTTAAAGGAAAGGATATCGTAATTGATGCTGTTGCCGGACTCAAGGTCAACGCTTCTTTCCGGGGCGTTGACCCGGACAACCTTGTCCAGAATAAAATTGCCCCCCTGTCTGCTGACAACATGCTCCGTGGCAAAACGGATATCATCAGGGGAATAGATGCGGCTCAACATCCCGGGACCCATGCCGGAATAATAGTGGTAGCGAGAGGGACCGATGACGGTGACTTTATGACCCCTGGCGATAAAGGAATGCAGGTTTTTCAGGGTCACCATGTGCGCATGACCACCACCTACAAGTACGAGATGTTTATTCATTTTGGCACCTGAAATATTGAGAAGATATTATGGATACAGCCTGGAATATCTGTCTT
>Ga0111148_1055_pt1 | contig 13966 bp, 7 predicted proteins | sample DeeMarSeWOR28_12_FD_80359 | JGI IMG/M metagenome (GOLD analysis project Ga0111148, IMG submission 80359) | Desulfobacterales bacterium SG8_35 | reverse complement strand
ATTCCGCCTGTTCCATGCCGGGAATCATCCTGAAAATCCTTCGCTGCTCTCCATAGGTGAGCTTGGTCTGGAAGCCCACCATATTATACTGGCTGCCCTCTTTGTTTTCCATGCGGAGCTGGACTACAGCGAAGGCTTCCCTGCCGGTCCGGGGGTCAATCAATCCCACCGGCTTCATGGGGCCAAAGCGCAGTGTTTCAGGGCCCCGGTCCAGCATGACCTCGATCGGCAGGCAGCCTTCAAAATATTTCTGTTCCTCAAAAGCTTTGAGGGGCACTTTCTGCGCTTGGGCCAGCTCCGTGATAAAATTCTCATACTGTGATCTGTCCATGGGGCAGTTGAGGTAATCGCCAGGGCCCTCATCATAGCGGGAAGCCTGAAAGACTATATTTCTGTCCAGTGATTCGGCCGCAACAATAGGGGCTATAGCATCATAGAAGGCAAGGTGCTCTTTGCCGGTAAGCCGGAGGAGTGATTCTGCCAAGGCATCAGAGGTAAGGGGCCCGGTGGCAAGTATCAGTGCAGAACCCTCCGGCAAAATGGCAGGAAGCTCTTTGACCTCCTCCCTGACCAGGGTGATGAGGCTGTTGGCCCCGATTTTCTCAGTAATGCAGTGCGCGAATTTTTCCCGGTCAACAGCCAGCGCCTTGCCTGCAGGTACCCTGGTCACTTCCGCGGCTTCAATGATCAGAGAGCCCATGCATCGCATCTCTTCCTTCAAAAGGCCGACTGCCGAGGTCACTGCAGCGGAGCGCAGTGAGTTGCTGCAGACCAGTTCTCCCAGCAGCGGGGATTGGTGGGCCGGACTGAAAACCAGGGGCTTCATTTCATAAAGAACAACACGGCAGCCCAGCCCCGCGGCCTGCCAGGCTGCTTCACATCCGGCCAGTCCGCCGCCTATGATCTGCAATTGCTCGGGATGAGAACCCATAGTCTGTTTATTGCTTGGATGCGGGAGACTCCAGATGCTTTGCCAGGGGCCGGAACTGCAGGCTGTAGAACATCTCCAGGTATCTTTTGGTTTCCATGCGTTCAAGGTTTGACACATAGCGCCAGAAGCCGTAGATGCGGGCAAAGGTCATCATGCGGTCGGCATAGAGCTTCCAGGTATACTTTTCATTGACCCGCGCCAGACCGCCATGGGCTATTTTAAGCCAGTAGTCCGGCTCATTTTCACAGCGGCTGAAAAAATCCAGCAACAGTTGAGCGCCGGCGTCCTCATTGTTCGGATCGATATGGAATCCGGAAATCCCGTGTTGAATGATTTCCATGGGCCCGCCAAAACAGGTGGCAAACGTTGGCAGGCCGGAGACCATGGCCTCGATAACCGTAAGGCCGAATGCTTCAAAAAGGGCCGGCTGAACAAATACCCCCCTCCGGTCGGCAACACAGCGGTAGAGTTCGCCTGTAATCTCCTTGGAAAGATGCATCCCCAGCCAGCGGACATCCTGCTCAAGGTCGTAGGAATCAATTAAATGATGCATGAGGTAAATCTGTTCCACCTCCTCGGCATCATTGGAATGGTCCGGGTTGATGTGGCCGCCGATGACAAGCAGGTTTGCCCTGTCTCGCAGATCCCGGTTGGTGCCGAAAAGGCGCACTAGTCCTGTGAGGTTTTTTATCCTGTCGAGCCGTGCCATGGTCATGATAAGGGGTTTTGAGCTGTCGGCAAGGAGACCGCGGCTTTCCTCGTGCCTGTGCCCCCCGTATATCAGGCCATTAATCTCTTGGTGCAGGTGCATGAAACGCTTTTCCCTGTCTGCGGCCGGGAAATATATTGCAGGGTCGGCTCCGGGCGAGACAATGTTGAATTTCGGGTCATAGACGTCAATGCCATAGAGAACCCGGTAAAGATCCGGCATGGTGAATGTCATGTAGCTTTCGTACTGTCCCGGGTTCTCCTCGGTGCCCGCAATTTCCTGGTAGGTGCTGGTAATAATGAAGTCAGCTGAGTTCATGGCGATGATATCGGCAGTGAACTGGCAGGAGAAGTGATAATTGGGTTCATTGTCCTGCCAGTATAGATCGGAGTACAGGTATTTTGCCTTTTCCAGGGCATGGGCGATGTTGCACTGGGTAACTCCGAGCTTGTGAGAAATGAGGGTTGCAACGAGGTTGCCGTCGGAGTAGTTGCCGACTATCAGGTCAGGCCTGCCGTCCAGCTCGGCAACGAGTTCCAGCCCCGCATCGTCGGCAAAACGCTCCAGGTAAGGCCATATCTCAAAGCGGGAAATCCAGTGAGGGATGACCTCTCCATTTTTTGAGCGAAACGGCACCCGCAGGATATAGCTGTTATTGGTCCGGGAAATGTTTTCAATGCGTTCATGGCAGGTGCTGCCTTCCGATTCCGGAATAAGCCTGGTAAGGACAATGATCCGGGGATCGATATCCACCAGGCCCTGTTCGAAAAGCCTGTCCTGCATTTCCTTCTCCAGGGCCCTGACCTGATCAAGAATATAGACGACCTGGCCGCCGGTGTCCGGACGTCCAAGGACATTTTCCTGGCCGAAAAAACCATGGGGGGAGATTATTGCAATGGAGAAGATCATGGGGATACGGCTGAGAAAGATCTCCAGGGTCCCGGGTGAAGGTGCCTCAAGAATATCAAGCAGATTGGCCATGGTTTCCCTGATCCTGGATACGCAGCGACCCCAGCCCGGCTCAAAACCGAGATCTTTAAGGTCAGATTCCAGTTCCTGCCATTCAGTTTCGTCGTCCAGGCCACGCATGAAACGCAGGGCATCCCGCAGGGCACTGCGAAGCTGCTTGGTGCTTTCAACCTCCTGGTTCAGCAGAAGTTGTTGGTCTCGATAACGATGCACCTGGAGGAAACGGAGAAGGCGGTTATCGCCCCGTTCCAGTTCCGCAAAGAGTCCGCTCGATAGTCTCCGGTTGAGGAATTCAAGGCCCCGGCCGATTGATTTTTCCTCCTGCAGCTTGAAGAATTCCCTGGAGAAAGGGGCAAAATCGATCTCAAGCAGATGATGTTCAGAGGTGTTGCCTGAAACAAGTTGTTCCTTAAAGGCAAGAAACTGTTCGGGTGAGATCTTCTCCAGGGTAAGGCTTTTCAGGTCGATTCGTATGTAGTCCCAGCGGGCGGACCTCTTTCTGAGAGCGAAATAAGCCCAGGGTTCAAGGACCGTTGCTTCCTGGCACCAGTGGACTATGGTTTTAAAGGGACTTGCAGCCAACACTGATGACTTGTTCTCTGCAACCGTATCAACAAAGATATCCTGGATTTGAGTCCGTAACAGGAGAGGCTGGTCTCTGCAGCAGAGGGAATCCAGGAAGAGTTTTGCGTCATTTGAGTTTTCCTGGAGAAAAATTGTTAACTTGTCAATGGGGCTGTTCGTTTTTGATGGTCTCATCGCAGGTTCCACGTGTTGCTGAAATTTTGATAGAAATTTCTGTCCTGGGTGATTGCTCCCCGTCGGCCCACAACTGCAGAGGCAAAATCCTGGGCCCGCTGCATGGTAGTATGCATGGGCCAGCCGTTCATGAGGCCAAGCAGCAGAATCGAGGAAAAGGCGTCACCAGCTCCCACCGTATCCCTTATGGCAATATTATCCCGCGGTTTTGTTGAGGACAAGAGATTGTCACGGCCTACAACTACTGCACCTTTTGCTCCCAGTGTAACAAAGACGGCCTCCAGATCAAAGCGTTTCGAGATCCGGCTACAGCGTAGTTCCAGGTTTTCCTGACCCGGGAATAGCAGGTCAAGCTCGTCTTCATTCAGTTTCAGCCAGGTGGCATGTTCCACAAAGGTATGGACCTGATCAACCGTCCACCAGGGCGTGCGCAGGTTGACGTCAACAAAGACCGGGCAGCGATGCTTATGTTTCAGGCGGGAAAGGGTGCTGCGGCTGATATCATTTCTGAGGGCCAGAGACCCGTGGTAAAGAAAGGGGGGTTTATGGTGCAGGTTTTCGGCGGGCGGAGCGATATAATCGTAGGCCTGGTCCGGGAGAATTGCAAACTGTGGTTCGCCGTTGTTCAGTTCTATGCGTACCTTGCCGGTCGGAAATGCAGGATCGACCTGGAGGTGCGAGGTGATCATGTCCCAGGAGTCCATTTTTTCCCGGATGCTTCGTCCGGGGTCATCGTCACCCACTCTGCTGACAAACAGGGGGAACATGCCGAAAGCCTGGAGGTTCCAGGCAACATTGAAAGGTGCTCCGCCTAGTTTTTCCCGGCCATCGGGAAAACAGTCAAAGAGGACCTCTCCAAAAATCAGGGGAAGATGATGGTGGCCAACTTTATGAACAGCCTGGGTGTAATTCACAGGAAATGTCCCTTGCAGCAGATGTTTGAAATTTGAGGCGTTGGAATGATACTAACGTATTAGCAGTTAATATGACAACCATTACATACCCGGCAATTTTTTACTGGAAAGAGTTTTGCTTTAAAAATCCTGCACGCGGTCAGCAGTATATGTGATCTGTGGGCAAATTGTTTATGGCAGCATGATGCAAAAAACGTAAAAAATCTATTTTCTAATCAGGGTGCAGGACTGGACATTCCTTTAAGTAATTGCTAGGGTGGTACCGATGTCTGGTAAAGGTATTTACATACAGCTTTTCAGCCTGCATGGCCTTATCCGGGGGCATTCCCAGGAATTGGGGCGTGACGCCGATACCGGCGGCCAGGTCAAATATGTGCTGGAACTTGCCAGGACTCTGGCGCAGCGGGAAGATATTGAACAGGTCGATCTTGTCACCAGGCTGATCGAGGACAAGGTCGTTTCTCCCGACTACAGCATGGAGATAGAGCCACTCACAGAGAAGGCCCGTATTGTGCGTATTCAGTGCGGCGGGCGCAAGTATCTGCGTAAGGAGCTGTTATGGCCCCACCTGGAGGAGTTTATTGACAAGACAATCAGATTTCTGAAAAAGGAGCAGCGGATACCGGAAATTTTCCATGGGCATTATGCCGATGGGGGCTATGTTGCCAAGGAACTGGCCAAGGCCTTTGATGGGCATTTTATTTTTACAGGCCATTCCATGGGCCGCAACAAGAGAGAAAAGCTTTTGGCTGACGGACTTTCCCTGCAGCAGATCAACAGACAATATGCCATGGATAAACGGATCCGTGAGGAAGAAGGGATTATCGAAAAAGCCGGGCTTATTGTAACTTCAACCCAGCAGGAGATTGATAAACAATACGGTCTTTATAAAAATTTCAGAAGCGGGCGGTATAAGGTTCTTCCCCCTGGAATCGATCTTGATACATTCTACCCCTATTATAACTACCATTTTGACTCAGAGCATGTCCCCGAAGAAATCAAACAGGCCAGGATTGCCCTGCTGAAAGAGCTGCAGAGGTTCTGGGGTTATCCGGAAAAACCATTTATTCTGGCATTATGCCGGCCGGACCACCGCAAGAATATAACCGGCCTGGTCGAGGCATACGGCACAAACCCCGAACTGCAGGCCATTGCCAATCTAGCCGTCTTTGCCGGCATACGTCAGAACATAGCGGAAATGGAGGAAAATGAACGCGCTGTTCTGACGGACATGCTTCTGCAGATGGACAAGTACGACCTGTACGGCAAACTCGCCATTCCCAAAAAACACGATTTTGAAACCGAGGTGCCGGAATTATACCGGCTCTGTGCCGAAAGTCGGGGAGTCTTTGTCAACCCTGCACTGGTGGAACCATTCGGCCTGACACTGATAGAGGCATCTGCCTGCGGTCTGCCAATAGTTGCCACCAATGACGGGGGGCCGGTCGATATTGTCAAGAACTGCAGCAACGGTATTCTGGTTGATGCCCGCAAACCTCCTGCAATAGCTGAAGCCATAAAGTCCATTCTGGTTGACGATGAGAAATGGGACGAATTTTCCAACAACGGCATATCCGGTGTGCGTAATCACTACTCCTGGGCCTCACACTGTCACAAGATGATACAGCACGTAAGAGAGATTTTTCCAAGCCTGCAGGCAGAAGGAATTCAGGGCAAAAAAATGAACAGTGAATTCTCTGAACGGCCGTCTTTCGGCAAGCGTCTGATATCTTCAAGTCATTTGATGATTACTGACATTGACAATACCCTGGTCGGGGATAATGACAGTATGTATCGCCTGTTGAAGCTTCTTGAGGAATACCGTGACAGTATTGCCTGGGGGGTTGCAACGGGCAGGAGCCTGGAGCTGACTCTTGAGGCGATGACGGAATTTGATATCCCGGTGCCTGACATCCTGATCTGTTCCGTGGGCACGGAGATATATTACGGTCCTGACCTGCGCATGGACAAAGGGTGGCAGCAGCATATATCGCATAAATGGAAGCCGGAACAGGTCAAGTCGACCCTGCTGGAGCTGGATTATCTCACCTTCCAGGAGGCCGAAGGGCAGCGGGCCCACAAAATAAGCTATTACATGGAGGATGACCCGGATCATCTGGCAGAGGTTTACAGAAGGCTGGAGGAGGAAAGACTGCAATGCCAGGTCATCTATTCCCATGGCCAGTTTCTTGATATACTTCCCAAGCGGGCGTCCAAGGGTAATGCCATTAATTATTTGCAATACAAGTACGAATTTCCCTCAAGCAGGATTATGGTTGCAGGCGACTCAGGCAATGACGAGGATATGATCCGGGGGACCAATAACGGCCTGGTTGTCGGTAATCACAGCGAGGAACTGGAAAAACTGCGTGGCAAGCTCCGGGTGTATTTCAGTCGCAAAACCTATGCGGCGGGAATTATTGAAGGCCTGGTGCATTATGGTTTTATCCCGCCCCACGAAGACCAGGATGAAACCGCTGAGGAGTTGCCGGCCGAATAATTCTTCCCAGTAACACCCATTAAATTGCCTTTGCCGTTCGGGCTGTGTCTTGTTTCCGGCTAAGCCGCTTTCTTTCTAGGGTATGGAAGCGGCCCGATTTAACGGGGCAGGGGTAAGCTCAGGTGCGGTGAAACCATTTTTGAATGTCTGCAGCAGAGAACACCCGGAACACGGGCCTGCCATGGGGGCAATGGGTGAAAGCCCGGCTCTCCTGCATGAGCTTGAGAAGCTCCTGAATTTCGAGGGTGTTCAGGTTCTGTCCCGCTTTGATGGCAGCCTTGCAGGCCATTGTCGAGAGAATGTCGTCGAGTCGTGTGGCATCGGCACGTTTTCTCCCCTCTTCCTGGCCGAATTCAGGCCCGGAAAACTCCATGAGAATTCCAGCCAGGATTTCTTCGGGGTCAAGATGACTGACGACCGCAGGAACTGCCTTTATTATGTAGTTGTCCCCCCCAAACTCCTCAACAACAAGTCCGAGCTGCCGGATCTCCTCCCTGTTGTTTCTTAATATTGCTGCATATTGCGGCTTCAACTCCAGCATTTTGGGAAACAGGAGACTCTGGCTTGTTATCTGCCTGGCAGCAAACTGTTTTTTGAGGTCTTCAAAAAGAATCCGCTCATGGACAGCATGCTGGTCGATCACCACCAGGTAATTTTGTTCTTCCCTTTGTGCTTCACAGAGAAGATAGAGGTCCATGAACTGCCCGATGGGCTTGAGGGCTTCAGGAACCGGGATCTCATCAGCCGGTGTTTGTGAAAAAGAGGGAATCGGCTCAGCTGTGGCAAGAGTTTCCGTATCTTTTTCTGGAGGGAAGACTGTCTCCGTGCGGGAAGGCGCAAAGGGCCCGGCTCCCTTGCTCTTGAGAGCATCTTTTCCAGGGGATGATTTCCAGGTCTGGTAAATGTTTCGGGCTTCTGGCCTGGTTGCAGGAGCCGGGAAACGTTGTTCAGCCTCAGCTCTTTTCATCGCCAGACCGCTGCCAAAAAGGGTGTGCTTAGCTGACTGCTGGTAATTGTCCATGGCCAGCCGGACTGCGGCAACGATTATTTCATGGATGCGGTTTGGCTGTTGAAAGCGTATTTCCTGTTTAGTGGGATGGACATTGACATCAACCGTCTCAAACGGGACAGTGACAAAAACCGCGCCCGCTGCTGTGCGGCCTTTCATGAGATAGCCGGAAAGCCCTGCGCTCACGGCATGTGCCATCATTTTGTCTTTTACTGCCCGGCCGTTGACAAACAGCCTGAGCCTGGCCGTGGTGGCAAAGGATTGTTCAGGCGCGCACAGGAAACCGTTAACCCTTATGCCGGCGCCGGCAGAGGCTGGAGCACCAGTATCCCGGATAGGGATAAGGGGAGTTGATCCCTTATGGGCAAAAAGTGTTCTTACCCGCTCTTCCAGGGTGTCTGTATCCGCTGCAAAGTCAAAAACTCTATTGCCGTTTACAGCATATGTAATGCCGAGCCGGTGATTGGCCAGGGAGTAATTCTTGATGATTTCTTCAATGTGAAAAAGTTCGGTGCGGCGGCTTTTCAGGAATTTTTTCCGGGCCGGCAGATTGCCGAACAGGTCTTTGACCTCGATGACGGTTCCTTTATTGCAGCCCGTTTCGTGGACCTTCAGAACTTTGCCGTAGCGGACTTCTATACGGGTGCCCAATGGATCGTTCTCGGTCCTCGAGGTGATGGACATTTTTGCAACGGATGCAATGCTCGGTATCGCTTCCCCCCTGAACCCAAGGCTGCGGATTGCGGTCAGCCTGTTGCCGTCGCTTGTGCTTTCAGTCAATTTGCTCGTGGCATGGCGTTCCAGGCAGAGGAGCGCATCATCAGCATCCATGCCCATGCCGTCATCTATCACTTTGATTAGCCTGGTGCCGCTGCCTTCAATTTCAATCTGCACCTGGCGGGCCCCCGCATCTATGGAGTTTTCCAGGAGTTCCTTGACCACGGAGGCAGGCCGTTCAATCACTTCACCGGCTGCAATCTGATTGGCTAAGTGCTCGGAAAGAATTTTAATTTTCGACAAGTTATTCTCCGCTGCAAGGGAAAGAATTGTTATTTGTGTTCTTCGTCAGCATGATGTAAATAAACCGCAGCGCATTAAATTACACCACAAATTTTCTCCGTACAAGTCCGGTCATCAATGGGCAAAAAAACACCATTACACACTGCAAGCAAAAAGTCTTCTGCCCGGAAAAAAACTTCCCCTGCCGGGAAGGAAAAAAACGCTGCTCCTGCCAAGAAGCGTAAGCCCTGGAATCATGTCCACTGTATTTTCTTCCTTGCCGGGATCAGTCTTGGGCTCACTTTATTTATCAGCCTGACCCTGTATCTTTTTATCCTGCTTGATATCCCGGGCCTGAAATCCATCAGGGATTATGAACCCAAGATGACATCACTGGTCCTTGGTGCAGACCATCAGGTTGTAAAGGAAATATTTGAGGAGGACCGCAGGGTGGTGCCCCTTGAGGTGATGCCGGACCTGCTGCCCAAAGCATTTGTCGCAGCAGAGGATGCCCGATTTTACGAGCACTCCGGGGTCGATGCCTGGTCGATTTTTCGGGCCCTTTTTCATAATCTGCAGGCAGGCGGACGGGCCCAGGGCGGGAGTACCATTACGCAACAGGTGACCCGCTCCCTCCTGCTCTCGCGCAAAAAGGTCTACTCCCGCAAGATAAAGGAGGCAATTCTTGCATACCGCATAGATTCGGTGATGAGCAAGGATGAAATTCTCTATATCTATCTGAATCAGATCTACCTGGGGGAAGGGGCCTATGGAGTGGAAGCCGCGGCGCACACCTATTTCGGTACAGGGATTACTCATCTGAGCCTGGGGCAGATGGCTCTGCTGGCGGGACTGCCCCAGGCTCCCAGCCGCTATTCGCCCTTTAAGGATATGGAAATTGCCAAAAAGCGCCAGGCTTACGTTTTGAACAGGATGGCTGAAGAAGGCTATATAACGGCAGAGGCTGCCAGGACAGCCTTTAAAGATCCTTTGTCCTTGAAAAGCCCCAGCGAACATTCCTTTGGCGGGGAATACTATGTGCAGCATGTCAGTAATTATGTGAGCAGTAAGTATGGGCGGGAAATCTTGACCTGCGGCGGCCTTACAATTTACACATTCCTGGACCCGGCAATACAGCGCAGTGCGCTGATCTCCATCCAGAGAGGCCTTAAAGCCCTGTCAGCCGCGCAGAAAAAAGGAAAGAAGCCTCAGGCCGCCATGGCAGTGATGGAAACCGGAACAGGCAGGGTGCGTGCACTGGTCGGTGGCGCTGATTTTGCGGCAAGCCAGTTTGACAGGGCTGTGCAGGCCAGGCGGCAGCCTGGATCGGCCTTCAAACCGATTGTTTATGCCGCAGCGCTGGAAGAAGGTTTTACCCCGGATTCGGTTTTTATGGATGAGCCGGTAAGTCTGGTTGGAGCAAGCCGCGGCAAGGTCTGGGAACCGAAAAACTTTGATAATAGCTACCATGGCCTTACGTCGCTTAAGACAGGACTCATTCATTCCCGCAATATTGTGGCCATAAAGCTCCTGCAGGAGGTCGGGATCAGTCGGGTGGTCAAAATGGCCAGGGATCTTGGCATCAGTTCTAAAATAAAGCCGGACCTGACCCTGGCGCTGGGGTCTTCAGGCATATCCCTGCTGGAAATGACCGGCGCTTATAGCGCCTTTGCCAACAAGGGCAGCTACACGCCGCCACTATTTATAGAAAAAATAGTTGACCGGCATGGAAATATCCTTGAAGAAAATTCTCCTGGAAAAGCGCGGGTTATGTCAGAAAAAACCGCGGCCCGGATGGATCACATGCTGCAGGAGGGGATCAGGCAGGGTACGGGCAGTAAGGCCCTGGGATTAAAGGGAACCGCGGCAGGGAAGACAGGTACCACAGACCATAATATGGATGCCTGGTTCATCGGTTACACCAAGGATTTTCTGGCCGGAGTCTGGGTGGGGCATGATAGAAAGGTGTCACTGGGCAAAGATGCATCGGGAGGACAGGTTGCGGCACCGATCTGGCTCGATTTCATGAAACAGGTTGAGACAGGGAGAAACTAGTTTGAATTTTTGGCGTAATCCATCGTTATTATTCAAGTTCATTTTCTTTGTCGTCATACGAGACGTGACGACGATTGGCAGCTTGCCCAAAGAAACGAACCAAAAGAAAGTGCAGCCGATCACTTGGTCCCGCATTGCGGGGTTGTCGGCAAATTTACTACTGCCGACGATTGACATCCTGCGCTCCTTGCCAAGAACGGGCGACATCGGAAAGTCGCTCCGCTCCGCCGAGTCGCTGATCCGTTCTTAGCCGCGTAGCTCGGCTGCATGAGACGGCAGGAAAACCTGGCTTTGTATTTGTAAACCCGTTCTGTGCCGCTGAGCATCGCAGCTGTTGACGGATTAAGACGCTGGACCTGTTTGAGCCGCCGCAGGCGGCGAGTTTTCAGCGTCCCGTCAACAGCAAGAAACGCAAGGGAGCCCGAAGGGCCGGTACAGTCGGGTGCCCTTTTCTTGCTCCTTCTTTTGGGCAAACAAAAGAAGGAGGGATAAATAAATAAAAAGGATCCTTTTTCAGGCTGGATGTGAAATGTATTGTTTTTGGAACAAAGGCGCTAAAAATTCATTTTCCTTCGTTTTCGCTCCCGAAAGACGATCTTGATGGGCGTTTTGTCAAGCCCAAGTTCCTTCCTGAAGGTGTTGACCAGGTAACGGTGATAGGAGAAGTGGATTTCTTTGGGATAGTTGGCGACAATGGCAAAGGTTGGAGGCCGGCTGGCAATCTGTGTTGTGTAAAGGAGTTTAATGCGTCTGCCCCTATGCAGTGCCGGGGGGTGCGAGGCAACAGCATCCTGGAGTATACGGTTTAACCGGTTGGTGGAAAATGTTTTGCAGAATTGCTCATAGACAGAGGTAATTGTCGGCAGTAGTTTTTTTACCCCCGCGCCGGTCAGGGCTGAAAGACGCAATACCGGGGCAAACCCGACAAATTGCGTAGCCATTTGCAATTCAGCCACAATTTTTTTTTGCTCCTTGGGCTGGCCTTTGACAAGGTCCCACTTATTAACTACCAGAATACAGGCTCGTCCCTGCTCCTGGGTATACCCTATCACTTTTGTGTCCTGCTCGGTAACACCTTCCTCGGCATCGATCAGAATCAGGGCCAGATCGCACCGTTCCAGGGCTCCCAGGGCTTTAATTATACTGAATTTTTCCAGTTTCTCCTTTACCTTGCCTTTACGCCTGATCCCGGCTGTATCGATAAGCAGGTAGTTTTTGTTCTCTACCGTCAGCAGGGTATCGATGGAATCCCTGGTGGTGCCGGGAATATCGGAAACCACCATGCGTTCTTCACCGAGCAGCCGGTTGATAAGCGAGGATTTTCCCACATTCGGCCTGCCGAAAAAGGCTATACGGATGGAATCTGCGGGCTGCAGTAAACTTTCTTCGCGTTCGGGCAGTGCAGCCGCAAGATCATCCAGCAATGAACGGACGCCATATCCGTGCTCGGCGGATATGGGCCAGAGCTCTTCCACCCCCAGCTCATAAAAAGGGGGGAGCAGGCTGGCTTCCAGTTCCTCGCCATCTATCTTGTTCACTATATAATAGACAGGTTTATCGGCCTTGCGGAGAAGGTTCGTGACGTCAAAATCAGTGGGGGTGACGCCATCCCTCCCATCCATCAGGAACAGGAGGACATCCGCCTCGGCAACAGCCTGCAGAGTCTGCTCCCTGATGTTGCCTCCCATACTATCCCCGGCATCTGCAGTAATCCCCTCTGCCTCGATACCGCCGGTATCAACCAGTATAAAAGTTTTTTGCTCCCACTCCACCCGTTCGTACTGCCGGTCACGGGTAACGCCGGGAGTAGGATCGACAATGGCCTTGCGGGATTTTGTGATCCGGTTGAACAGGGTCGACTTTCCCACGTTCGGCCTGCCTATTAAGGCAACAATGGCGGTTTGCGTAAAGCCTGGTTGCGGGGGCGTTTTTTTTGGGGTCATCGGGTTAAGAAAAAACTCTTTTTTAAATGCTCTGCAAGGCTGTTCGAACGCTACTATTCTACTTGTCAAGCAGGTTCAGGATTTTTTCAGTTAATTTCAGCAGATGAGGATAGTCATCTGCGTCCGGGGCGGTGAGCAGATGGTGCAGGGACAGTGTTGCCGGCCGGATAAACTGCTGAAAAAAAACTTTCTGCTTTTGCTTAGCAAGAAAGGCAAAGGCCCCTAATATCTGCAGATTTCGCTGCAGGGCGAGACTCTTGTAACCCTTTAAAAATGCCAGGTCGTCAAGGCCGTATGTGCACAGATGCTCCAGGTAGTGCTCCAGGAGTTCCTGCTGCACCTGTGGGGGGATCTGGGCATAGGGATCGATGAGCAGTGAGGCCAGGTCGTAGCCCAGGGGTCCGAGCCTGCCCCCCTGAAAGTCAATGACCCTGATTTCCCCGGCAGCAATCATAAGGTTCCTGGATTGAAAATCCCGATGCAGAAAATATACGGCGGGCTGCCGGGCGGCACGGCCGGCAAGGTCTTTAAATTCATCGCTTAATTTTGCCGGCAAGTTTTTAATGCCGAGCAGGTCCTGGCAGAATGCCTGCGTGAAATAGCCGGATTCCTTTTCCAGCATGAGCTTTTTGTCATAGCGCTGTGTTTCCCAGCACCACTTCCGGTCAAAGCGGACACTGCCGGAAATCTGCATATAGAGGAGGAGTTCGATGATTTCCTTGTAGGTCTCCCTGGCCTGGTCCCAGACATGTTCACCGCTTTTCTTCTTATTTCTCTCCAGTTCATCATACAGGAGCGTTTCGCCAAGGTCCTCGAAGAGAATAAAGCCATTTTCCGGGTCAAAAGAATGAATTGCCGGTACCGGAATGCCCCTTTTTTTCAGGTGACTGCCGATATTAAAGGCTGCCAGGGCTTCAGCCAGTCCTTTTTTGGTATTTTCATTAGCCGGCATAACGCCGCAGAAGGACCCGTTTTCTCCAGTGGTTATTTTAAAAAACATGCGGCTTGAGCCGTCACCGGCCAGAGGGGTCAGGGCGAGGTTCTCACTATTGCCGACAAAACCCTCATGGCGCATAAAATTGAGGATCTGCTGCGTGTGATCGTTTTTGTTTGAGCTAGTCATTTGGCAAAGCGTCCGGACTCCGGATTATAAGTTCAAAATTACGCAAGAGGCTAAC
>Ga0111148_1054_pt1 | contig 13999 bp, 13 predicted proteins | sample DeeMarSeWOR28_12_FD_80359 | JGI IMG/M metagenome (GOLD analysis project Ga0111148, IMG submission 80359) | Desulfobacterales bacterium SG8_35 | reverse complement strand
CGGATAAAGAACCATATGTGGAGTTACTGCTCGATTAATTTTTATGGCGTCATAAAAAGTCTGATCTGGCATGTCGTGAAGCATTTTCGATCGCACGACATACCTGTGTATAGTCTTGCTCACAAAAAAACCACTTTTAGTAAATAAATATTTTTACTTAGCCATCCAGTGATTTTTAAGGATGCCGACAAGACAATTGTAAGAGTTGAAAGAAATAAAAAAGGCGGAGCCCGATGGATTCCGCCTTTTTTATCTGGTTGCAAAGAAATGATCAGTGCTTGAAGGAGCGCTGGCCCGTGAACATCATGGTGACCTGCGGGTCGGCCTCGTTGCACGCCTGGATCGTCTGGTAATCATTCATGGAGCCGCCGGCCTGCAGAATGGCTGAAACGCCCTGCTCGATGCCCACATCCGCGCCGTCACGGAAGGGAAAGAAGGCATCGGAGATCATGACCGATCCCGGCAGTCCGGCCCGGTCAGCCTGGGTCCTGGCATCAATTGCTTCCTGGGCAGCCCTGTCGCGCTTGCCCTGCTTTACCTCTAGAGCCAGGTCGGCATAGGGTATGCCATGCTCATCAAAGCAGATGATATCAGCATACTTGATATAGGCTTTATGGACGGCTATCTCTGCCACCCCGACCCGGTCCTGTTCACCGGTGCCGATGCCGACGGTGCAGCCGTCCTTGATATAGAGAACGGAATTGGAGGTTACACCGTGTTCCACGGCCCAGCCGAAGAGCATGTCGTCTATCTCCCGGTCTGTAGGTTCACGTTCTATTTTATATTCCTTGCCCTGAAAGGTGGAGACAGCGGGCTTCAGGTCGGCCCGCGAGCGGATGGAATTGACAGCTGACTGCTGGATGATGATGCCGCCGTCAATGAGGCTCTTGAAATCCACGAAACGGAATTTTTCAAACTCTGCCAGCCGGTCGATTTTGGCCATGCGGATGATGCGCAGGTTTTTGCGGGATTTCAGGATGTCAAGGGTCCCGTCTTCAAACTCAGGAGCGCAGACAACTTCAAGGTAGTTGTCCCTGATCAGGTTTGCCGTATCCATGTCACAGGTCCGGTTGAGGATGAGCGCGCCACCGAAGGCGGCAATCCGGTCGGCCCGGTTGGCTTTGTTGTATGCATCTGCCAGCGACGATCCGTAAGCGGCGCCGCAGGGATTGTTGTGCTTGAGAATGACGGCTGCCGGCCGGTCCATGAGGTACTTGATGATGTTGAGACCATTGTCCACATCGGTCAGGTTGATCTTGCCCGGATGCTTGCCCACCTGCAGCATGTCTTCCACTGATATGCCGGAGACCAGACCATTGCCCGGTTCGACAAACTTGCAGTCACCCAGCACCAGGTTGCCGTTCACCAGTTCGTACAGGGCCGCCTCCTGGTCCGGGTTTTCACCGTAGCGTATACCGCGCTCGTCCAGGGAGCCGTCCTCCTGGGGAATGGCCCAGGTCCGTTTGCGGTAGACCAGGGTCTGGTCGTCGAAGGATATTTTCATCTCCATGGGGAAATGGTCGCCGAGAATGGTAGTGTACATTTTTTTCAGGTCAGCCATCGTAAAACTCCTTGTATGTAAAATGAAATAGTAAAAGGTTTTCCAGAGAAGAACGTACGGGCTTATCTAATATTTTGCGGCCCGATCTGCAAGCTGAAATACTTTTTTTCTGCCTTTTTATCTGTCATTCACCTGGATAGAAAAAGAATTGTCATTTGCAATTGCAGGGTCACGGATTTGAAGTATTATAGCGTAATGTTTTCTAAATCAGATATGAGGAAATCGTTGCCATGGAGATAAAGCTCTTACAGGATATTGCCATAATTTTCGGGCTTGCAATTATCGTTCTCCAGGTCTGTCACAAGATAAAACTGCCCGCCATCATCGGTTTCCTGGTAACCGGAGCCCTTGTCGGTCCGCATGGGCTGCACCTGGTCAGGAGCGTACACGAGGTGGAACTGCTGGCAGAGATCGGGGTGGTCCTGCTTCTTTTTACCATTGGCCTCGAGTTTTCCCTCAAGGAATTGGTGCGCCTGAAACGCAAAGTTCTCATTGGCGGATCTTTGCAGGTATTTCTTACAATTATTGCAACCAGCCTGATTTTCATATACGGGTTCAAGCTGCCCGGCAACCGTTCGATCTTTATCGGGTTTCTCATGGCATTGAGCAGTACGGCCATTGTCCTCAGGCTTTACCAGGAGCGGGCCGAGCTTGATTCTCCCCATGGAGAGAATATATTTGCCATTCTCATCTTCCAGGATGTTATCGTTGTCCTGCTCATGCTCCTGACCCCATTTCTGGCCGGCGCAGGAGGCCACGGTTTTGCCATGGGCAAATCCCTTCTCATCCTGCTCGCCAAAGCAATCTTTATTTTTGGTGTCATCCTGCTCGCCGCCCGTTACCTGGTGCCGCATGCCCTTTTATTGGTGGCACGAACGCGAAGCCGTGAACTGTTCCTGCTCTCCATCGTTTCCATCTGCCTGCTCACTGCCTGGATTACGTCCCTGATAGGCCTTTCTCTGGGATTGGGTGCTTTTCTTGCCGGCCTGGTTATCTCGGAATCAGAATACGGAACGGCAGCGCTTGGCAACATGACGCCATTCCGTGATATATTCATGAGCTTCTTCTTTGTCTCCATCGGCATGCTGCTCGATATCAGGGTTGTAATGGCTCATCCCGGGGTTATAGGATTTTTGACAGTCGGCATCGTGTTCATGAAGTTCGGCTTGATTTTGCTTATTGCCATCCTGCTCGGCGTTTCACTGCGCAGTGCGCTTCTTACTGCTTTTGCCCTGGCGCAGGTCGGCGAGTTTTCCTTTGTGCTTTCAAAATTCGGCCTGGAACATGATTTTCTTGCCGGCCAGCGCTATCAGTTTTTCCTTGCCGTGGCAGTCATCACCATGGCCATCACCCCTTTTCTTGTTTCCTTCAGCCCGCGCCTGGCAGAACTCATACTGCGCCTGCCGTTCCCGGATAAATTGAAAAGAGGCCTGGCGCCGCTGGAACCGGATGATGGAGACTCCGAAGCAAAAGATCTGCGTAATCATATAATCATCATCGGCTACGGCCTGAACGGGCGCAATCTAACCAAGGCGGCAATAAGTGCCAATATTCCCTATATCATCCTAGAAACAAACCCTGAGACGGTCAGGAAGGAAAAAAAAGAGGGCAAGAATATTCTGTACGGTGACGCGACCCATGTGCCGGTGTTGGAGCATGCAGGCATCAGCAGCGCCAGGGTGGCGGTCATTGCTATTTCCGATTATGTGGCGACCCGCCAGATTACCCGTCAGATCAAGGAATTGAACCCTTATCTGCATCTCATTGCCAGAACGCGTTTTGTCAACGAGATCGATCCGTTACGTGAGCTGGGTGCCGATGAAGTGATCCCGGAAGAGTATGAGACCGCGGTGGAGATCTTTATCAGGGTACTGCAGCATTACCTTGTACCGCAGCAGGATATTGACAGGTTCATGACCGAGGTGCGGGCCGACGGCTACCAGATGCTGCGCTCCCAGCCGCGCTCCCTGGTCTCCATCTGCGACATGAGCGGCTGCCTGTCAGATTCGGAAATGAAGGTGATCCAGTTGGAAGATGGATCCTCTTTTGCCGGGAAAACCATTGCTGAGATCGGCATGCGCAAGAATTATGGCGTGACTATCCTGGCCATACGGAGACAGGAAAAAATGGAGCCTAACCCTGCTGCGGATACGCAACTGCAGGCCGGTGACGTGCTCATCCTGTTCGGCACTTCGGAAAATATGAATATATGCATGGAAAAGTGCCGCAGCGATAATCCTTCTGTACCTGTATGAGATCCTGAAAAACTTCTGCAGCTGCTTCCTTTTATCTTTATTTCATTCATCTTGACAAGCTAGGTGTTTTTACCTATAACACTAAGTGTCACCATATCCGGGCGATAAACAATTTAGTTTTCATTATGAGCAGTCCCCTTTATTGCGGAAATGCTTTTTGGATGATTGAGGCAGGTAGTGATTGTCAAAACCACCGGATTATCCGGAAACTTTATGTGAATTTGCAATAGTGCAGAAAGTGTAATGTCCGAAACCGGAATGGAGGTAGAGCATGGCAGAGAAAAAAGAGTTAACCCCCCAGGAGATGTCTATTCATAAAGATGCCCAGGCCATGATCGTCAAGGCCCGTAAGGACGGTGTGGAAACAGCGTGGGACAGGCTCCAGGAACAGACCCCACATTGTACCTTTTGCGAACAGGGACTATCGTGCCGGAACTGTGTCATGGGTCCCTGCCGTATCAGTCCAAAAGGAGAGAAGCGTCAGCGAGGAGTTTGCGGTGCGGACGCCGATGTTATCGTGGCCCGCAATTTCGGCAGGTTTGTGGCCGGCGGCGCTGCAGGGCACTCGGATCACGGCCGAGATCTCATCGAGGTGCTGGAGGCGATTGTTGAAGGCCAGACAAAGGATTACAAGATCGTGGATGGGGAAAAGCTCTCCAGGATCGCGGCAGAAGTGGGTATTCAGATTGATGGCAGAGAGACAATGGCAATTGCCAAAGACCTGGTGGATGTGTTTTACGCGGATTTCGGCAGCAGAAAGTCCGAAGTAGCTTTTCTGAAAAGGGTCCCGGAGAAGCGGCGGGCCATCTGGAAGAATCTCGGCATCACCCCACGGGGCGTGGACCGGGAAATAGCAGAGATGATGCACCGGACGCACATGGGGTGTGACAATGATGCGCCTAACACACTTCTGCATGCAGCCCGGACAGCTCTTGCGGACGGCTGGTCCGGCTCCATGATCGGCACGGAGCTTTCAGACTGTATTTTCGGAACACCGACTCCGAAGATGTCAACAGCCAACCTTGGTGTCCTGAAAAAGGACCAGGTAAACATCCTGGTCCATGGTCATAATCCCATAGTAACAGAGATGATCTTTAAGGCCGCCAATGATCCGGAAATAGTAGCCAAGGCGGAAGCAGTCGGCGCAAAAGGGATCAACCTTGCCGGTCTCTGCTGTACGGGGAATGAACTGCTCATGCGTCAGGGGGTGCCCATGGCCGGAAACCACCTCATGACTGAACTGGCCATTGTCACAGGCGCGGTTGAGGCCATTGTCGTTGATTATCAGTGTATCATGCCCAGCCTTGTACAGGCGGCAGCATGTTATCATACCAAGTTCATTACCACGGCGAACAAGGCGAAATTTACCGGGGCTATCCATTTTGATTTCAAGCCTGCAACCGCAATGCAGCAGGCCAAAGAAATTGTCGAACTTGCAATAGATGGTTATGCAAGCCGCAACAGGGACAGGGTTGAGATTCCGGTAGAGCCGGTGGAGATCATGACAGGCTTTTCAAACGAGGCAATTCTCGCTGCCCTGGGCGGCAGTCTTGAGCCGTTTCTTGATGCCGTAAAGGCAGGGAAGATACGCGGCTGTGTCGGCATTGTCGGCTGCAATAATCCTAAAGTGCAGCAGGATTCCAGCAACGTCGGCCTGGCAAAAGCTTTGATTGCCAGGGATATCCTGGTCCTGGCCACCGGCTGCGTAACCACTGCTGCAGGCAAGGCCGGGTTACTGGTGCCGGGAGCCATTGAAATGGCAGGGCCAGGCCTCAAGGAAATCTGCGGCAGTCTTGGTATTCCGCCGGTAGTACATATGGGCAGCTGTGTTGACAACTCACGCATCATGCACCTGTGCGCCCTGATTGCCGACGCCCTGGGCGTGGATATAAGTGATCTGCCGGTAGGTGCCTCATCACCGGAGTGGTATTCGGAGAAAGCAGCTGCAATTGCTACATACGCTGTGGCCAGCGGCATCCATGTGCATCTTGGCCATCCGCCGAATATCCTCGGGTCGCAGACAGTTACAAACCTGGCGTTGAACGGACTCAAGGGCTTGGTCGGTGCGGTATTTCACGTGGAACCTGATCCCTTGCAGGCAGCAGAGTTTTTTGACCGCCTCATAGGCGATAAACGGGAAGCACTCGGGCTAAGCAGATAGCACTTGATAAATTGCCCCCCAAAGGGTTGCGGCCGTAACGGCTGCAGCCCTTTTTTTATCTGTCGGGCTTGTTCCATGGAGTCAGGCGGGGGATCCAGCGGGGTACATGTTTTTTATATTCCAGGTAGTCTGCGCCGAATCTATTTTCCAGCGACTTTTCTTCAAACAGGGGGAAATAGAAAGCATTGAGGAGAAAGAAAAAGAGTAACCAGAAGAAGATGGGCCAGGATTGAAAAAGCATGGTTTCTGAAGCCAGCATGAACAGGACCCCGGTGATCATCGGGTTGCGGACATACCGATAGGGGCCGCGAACTACCAGTTTTTTAGGCGGATCCCAGGGTGCCGGAGTGCCCTGGCCGAATTTTGTGAACAGCTTAACCGTCCAAACTGCCAGAAAAAATCCGGGACCTGCCGCTGCCAGAGCAAGCCAGAAAATAAACCGGTCCGGATCGGCAAGTTTATGCGAATAATGAGTATTGCGGTAAGCAAAAAGAATGAAGGAAGGCACAAGAACAAGCACGGTGCCGGGCAGGATTAGTATCGGTTTCAGCAGCCGCCAGACCATGTTAGTTCAGTGACCAGCATATCTTTGCGCAAGAGAAATCCTTACCAGTGCGGCTGATTGCCGATCCTGTAGTTCATGACTTCCTGGGTGGGGCTGATGACCACGAAGGCCTCGGGATCGATCCGCTGCACCAGCCTTTTGAGGGAGCCGACCTCCCGTATGGTGACAACAGTGTAGAGTATGTTTTCCTCCCTGCCTGAGTAGCCGCCTTTCCCACTGATGACCGTAACTCCGCGCCGTATATCCTTGAGTATTTCCCGGGATATTTTCTGCCATTCCGGTGAGATGATAATAACCGCCTTGCGCTGGCTGAAACCGGTGATAACTAAGGCTGCCACCTTGGTGCTGACATAGATGACGATCAGGGTATAGAGTACCGCCTCCAGGGAGTAGGCAAGGGCAACCAGGAACAGGACGATGCAATTGACAGCCAGGATGGTGTTGCCGATGCCGATGGAAAAGCGCTTCAGGAGCATGACCGACAGGATATCAATGCCGCCCTGTGAACCGGCGGATCTCAGGGTAATCCCTACCCCGGCGCCGCTGACCAACCCGGCCCATAAGGCATTAAGGATTTTGTCGTCAAGATGGATTGAAACCTTGATAAATGCTACGGACAATGAGAGGGCAACCATGCCGACCATGCTGTAGAAAAAGAATCGGCGGCCCACTGCCATCCATGCAAGGGCAAAAAGCGGGACATTACAGAGAAAGTAAATGAGACCGATATTCAGCGCGGGAAGCTTTCTGTGGATGATCAGGGCAAGTCCTGTAATACCGCTGGTGGCAAAATGCTGGGGAATGAGGATACCGTTTATGGCAATTGCACTGAGGATGCAGCCGACTATGATAAGGAGAAAATCGCTGATTGTCTGTTTTGGAGAGGAGAAGATTGGCTGTGGTTCCCTGTAAAGCTCCATAAACTAAACTGCCGGTTCAATCTATTTGTTTTGTAATCAGGTATATAGGCCTGTATTTGATTGCCATGTGAGCTTAACCCATTTTTGCAGGCGCGTCCAACCCTTTGGGGTGTAAGTGCAGGCATAATAAGGAGAAGGCAAAAGGATGGGGCATTGTGGCACCTTACTGTATTTCATGAAACGCATGCCTGGCGGCACTGCAGATGGGACATTTTTCAGGAGGGCTGTCAATACTTACATATCCGCAGAAACTGCAGACAAAATATCCGCTATCTTTGTTAACAGCAACATCCCCGGAATCCGGCGAGTAAAAGGACCGCAGCCTGGTCTCCGCTGCCCGCAGCTGGGAGAGGGCATGAAGCAGGGCCGGTCTTTCTGCAGTTGCATTGTCAATGATAGCTGAGTATTTTTCCAGTACAGCCGGTAATTCTTTTGCAAAGATCGTAGTTATATACTCAGCAGATGTGTCAACTTTGCCGATCAGGCTGTTGAAAAGACGGCGGGCCTGCACAGATTCAGAAGCGGACATTGCTCTCAGGAAGCGGGCAACCTCCGTGCGTCCCTCTTTAGCTGCCTTGCGGGAGTAGATTTTTTTCCGGGCTGCACCTTTTGACAGCTGGGCAAAGGCCTGGGCAAGATATTTATCTGTTTTTGTATCGGACATACCTTACTCCCTGCATTATAAGACAATCCGGAAAAATGCTTCGAATTCTCCCGTTGATGTAGGAATCAAGTCAATGGTCTGCAGCTCAATCTGCGGGGTCATTGAGGGACGCCTGCTTCGTCCATTGGGCTCCATGAAATAGATCTGGCTTGTCAGGATTACTTTGCCACCCTGCAAGACCTTGTAGTGGATATGGGCAGGCCGTGGATTGTAGGCGCCGGGGACAACGGTCCTGAAAAAGAAAGTGCCGTCAGTGCCTGTTGTTGCCGCACCCCAGTATTGGAAATTAGGGTCTCTCTCACCCGGTGTGGAATCTCCGGGATGTTTGTATCTGCCCTGCGGATCGGTCTGCCAGATCTCAATAATGAGATTTTTTTGGGCTTCGCCCCTGGTGTTCACCACAACACCGGACAGGTTCAGGAAATCTCCCTTGGCAACCCCTGTCCGCCCTTTAACATGTACCAGGTCGTTGTCAATATCCTCCTGCCTGGTAACCGGGTAGAAAGGCCCTTCATAATCTGCCGGGGTCTTGACAAGCTCTTCTCCTGCCGCAGCAGTCAGCGTTATGCAGAGGAAGATTACCTGCAGAGCCGCAGGAATTGTTTTAAGCAGGTCAACTCTTTTCATCGATACATCGGCTAAACAGTTATTTCCCCCCATGTTGTTTGAGGATCTCATCGATCTCAGCCATGGAGAATTTGTTGAGTTTAATGATCGTGGCCTGGGCGCGATAGGCAGGAGGCAGAATGTTTCTGGCATCCTCCCTGTTCTTCGTTTCGATGGTTATCCAGGCCTTATGCACGCCGTCGGTACAACCCCAGTCAGCTTTCGTCGCAAAATGGGAACCGTAACTCAAGAAACTTTCAACAACCTGGGCACAGGCCAGCAGCTCTTCATCATGCGGTACTTCTATGAGAAATTTCGGCATAATGCTTCCTCCTTAACAAATATACTGTGAGCAGTTTCTGTCTAGAATCATATAAAACTATAATAACGGTTTGTAAAAATTCCAGCAGGATTAATGGTGAGAAGGCGTTTACTTATTTTTTCGGCAACGACTTGGCAAACGAAACTCCCCGCTGTACCCAGGTTGAAAGATCTTTCTCGGTTCTCCAGCCGGCCTTTGCCACCATGATCCAACCCTTCATGACTCTCCCCGTAATATCAAATTTCCCGGTATGGGGTAAGGCAAGTGCTTCTTCATACCCATCAGGCCCGACACGGACAATAAGATATTCATCTAAAATACCGCAGGCCATGTTGCCATGTAGAAGAAAACCTACACCGCCGAACATTTTTTTGATTTCTATACCGGGAACTTGCAGCAGTATCGCCCTGACCCTTTGAGACAGTTTTTCGTTGTAAGCCATTTGTTCGTTTATTCCATCAGGAAAAAGTGAAAAATATTGCAAACAGGTCATTAATGCATAATGTTACGAGTATACCCAAACAGTATGAATACGAAAAGTTAAGAGTTTTTGGAGGCTATTCTATGAGGTTCATCCTCAGCATCCATCCTGCTGCCCAGCTTGCTGCCATCCTGCTGGCCTTTTACGCAGCTTACCTGGGATTCCAGCGTGCCAGCAGCCTGCATTTCGGCAGATCAGCCAGGTTTCTCCGGGAGCGCCATGTCATAATTGGCACTATTTCCCTTGTCTCCATGCTTGGAGGTGTTGCTGCAGGATCCATTATGGTCAGCCGCTACCTCCTCAATCCTGACACGGCTCTGCATGAAGCAGTCGCCATGATAATCCTGCCGCTCGGGGTTTTCGGCATCTTTTCCGGTTTTTTCCTCTATCTCAATCCCAAGCAGCGCAGAATCCTTCCTGCCATACATGGCATAAACAACCTGGTTATTCTCATCCTGGCCCTTATGCAGATCGGTACAGGTGTTGCAGCTTACCTGCGCTATGTTCTGCGCTGGTGATAGCAAAAGCCCGTAACGCCTAAAACGCTGCCTGTCACCTGTTAGCATCCAGCCGCAGAGCGCTGCCATATCCCGGACAATTTTTCCTGACAGAAATTTTCATTTAAGAAGTCCAGCGTGGATTCTACAGGTTTTCTGCGCCTCGATCCCATGCTTTTGGCATGCCTTTAGCTGACTTTTCATTCAGACGTACTTATATTATCACTATAAAGAATGTTAAGAGCAGGAGGTGATGCAGATGAACGCCTATCTGGATATTTTAGAAAGTGATATCAACAGGTTGCAGGATTTGAGCGCCATTTGCAGGGGAGAATGGTGCCGGTTCCTGGAGTCAGAGGCAGATGCCTTGCAAAACGAGATCGCAGAGTTCAGGATATGCGAAGGTGATTTTGAAAGTGCCAGGATTGCTGAAATGTCAATCAGGATCCGGGATGCATATCAGCATCTTACAGAGTATTCATGTCTGACATCCAGGCTCAGATTCAATCGATAGAAATTGTCAGCCTTACTGCAGGATATTGCTTATTGCCACGAGAAAATTTTCTGGCTCTGGCATAAAAACAACTCACGACTATCCAGCCTTTCCTCCTGGCATAATTCTTGTCATGCCTACCACATTGTGGTATATTCCTTTTCTGGCACATGTTGCCTTTGTTCAGGGAGCCAGTGTTTATTCAGGTCAATGAAGATTTTCATGAGCGTAACTGCTCAGCTTTACAGCTAAGGGTGCTTCTATGAATTGTTGGGAATTCAAGAAATGTGGCAGAGAAGGGGGCGGCATTAAATCAAAAGAATTAGGAACATGCCCCGCATATCCTGACTATGGGAAACAATGCGCCCGGGTGGCTGGAACACTGTGCGGCGGGCAGATACAGGGAAGTTTTGCCTTGAAACTGGGAAACTGCCAGAAATGTGATTTCTATCAAAGCGGCTACTATGACAAAACGTATGGCCAAGGCGGGAGGGACCCCCTGGGGAAACCAAAGGTTTAAGCCTGAAGACGCTTCTGTAATTATCTGACACACGTATTAACCCATTCCGAAAAAGGATGGGTTTTTCTTGCCTGCGCCCCTTACATCCGCACAATAAAGAAATACGCGGGGTATGGGCGGAACGAATCCGGTGCGCTTGCTATTTTGCCGGCCGGCTTTTCCATTTATTCCTCGTATACAATGGTTTCAGGTGCAAAACCTAAATCCCTGGCAATTAAATTTATTTCCTCAACAAACTTATCCGGACCGCAAATATAGACATATTGATCCGTAGCGGGAATAATCTTTTGCAAATATTTACGGTCGATGCGCCTATTTTCATATCCCGCAACCTTTTCCCGTGTACAGAGAAGATGGCAACGACTGCCGAAGTAATAACGCAGTTCCTTCTCACATATAACATCAGCAGAGGTTTTGTTTGAAAAAATCAGTGTTTGCTTGGTAGTGGCACGCTCAACATGTAGCTGCCGAAAGATGGAGAGAAAAGGCGTAATTCCGGCTCCACCTGCGATGAATATGCCGGGGCCTTTATATGAAATGGTGCCGAACGGCTCGCTCATCAACAAATTATCTCCTGCTGTCAGGGTATGCAGTTTGTCAGTAACTCCTTTATGCTCGGGGTAGCGTTTGATTGTAAACTCCAGCACTTCATCAGTGGCAAGACTGGTGGGGGTGAACGGCCTGCCTTCTTCTTCCCTCCATTTTTCCTGGTCAATCACAAGCTCGACGCCCTGGCCGGAAGTAAAATTAAAAATATCGGGTTTTTTTACTATGAAACGCTTTACATCATGAGTGACAAATTCAGTCATCAATATCGTTGTCCTGTGAACCATGATCTTCCTCCAGAATTTTTATAGTTGATTTGCATGGTAATAAAACATTTAGGGGGGCCTGCAAATTTGGCAATTTATCTTAAATATAGAGCCACGGTTTTCTCATATGATGTCAAAAGCAGACTTGCCCCCTTTGTCGGTTTGCTCTGTGAGGAGTTTCTTGCCAAAATTGCCTTAACAACAAAGGGGTAGACGGTGTGCGCCACTATCCGGTGGCCCTCCGGAGTAGGATGGATGAAATCCGGCAGGTTCAGCGATGGTGTTCCTGCCACCTGTTTCAGGAAAAACGGGATAAGAATGACCCCCTGTTCTTCGGCTACGCCAGGATAGACCGCGGCAAATTGTTTTGTATAGTCTGGCCCTAGATTCTGCAGCATCTGCATGCCGGCAAGCACTACTTCAATGTCTGCTTCTTTTAAAAGGTGAACCACCTGTCTGATGTTCTCCCTGATAACCCTTATGGGAAGACCCCGCATTCCGTCGTTGGCTCCGGTTTCCAGTATAACAATGTCAGGCTGTTGCGCAATTATCCAGTTGATGCGGGACAGAGCGCCGCTGCTTGTTTCACCGCTTATCCCTGCATTAATCACCTGCCAGTTATAACCGCTCTGCTGCAGTTTCTCCTCCAGCACAGCCGGGTAAGCCTCTTCTTCGGCAACACCCAGACCGGCGGTCAAGCTGTTGCCCAGGGCGATTATGGTTCCTTCGTAAGCCTTTGCAGGCTGCGAAGGCTGCGCACTGGAGCTGGAAGGCTCTCCCCCTCTATCGCAGCCTGCATTAACAAAAATAAAGAGGAGGCAGAACAGGAGACTGCAGTGTTTTTTAGGCATGGATAGTGTGATGGGTGTTTTCATTTCTTACTCCTGGTCCCGCAGAAAACCGGCCGGCTTCTGCTGCAAAATTGAAAGAGATGCCCCGATACCAACGCCTATGACCAGCAGAACGGTTATAGTGACCATTATCGCCATGCTGCCCGGCCTGGGCTCGTAGGAAATGGCAAAAAGCCTGGTGCAGACGATCCAGCTGCCGGCCTGGGCGATCAGCCCTGCCAGCAGGCCGCAGACAAGGGCAACCACGAGGTTTTCAAGGGTGAAAACCTGCAGCACAAAAACAGACCGGGCGCCAAGTATCTTATAATACACTGCTTCCCGTATCCTCGCCAGCCGGGTGGCAAAAATCGAACTGATGATGATCAGCAGTCCGGCAATGATGGAAAACGAGGTGAAGAACTGGACGATGGCGCTGAGCTTTTGCATGATCCGGGCCAGCACCTCAATTGTTTTGGCGATGTCGATAACGCTGATGTTGGGCAGTTCCTCGGCCAGCCTGTTCTGCACCCGAACCAGCCGTGCCCTGTCAAGTTTCGCGGCGCTGAAAATGGTCTGCGGTGCCGCTTTAAGCGCCTCTTCCTGGAACACGAAATAAAAATAGGGGCGGACTTTGGATTCTGTGCGGGTCCGCATGCTTGTCACCCGGGCCATGACAGGAATGGACTGCACCTTGAAAACCAGCAGGTCACCCATCCTGATGTCACCGATCTCTGCCACCGTGTCCAGGACCGAGACCGGCACTTCACCACGCTGCAGCAATTCTTCGGGCCGGTTGCCGAAGAGCGAGCCGCCCTCCAGAAGCTGTTCGTCTTTGAGCAGAAAGCCGCGGTAGGTGAGGTTAAATTCCCGGGACAGGTTGTCCCTGCGCCGCTGTTTTTCTGCCTGGCGGTCGATTGGGCGGCCGTTGATGGAGGCGAGCCGCGCCCTGATGATGGGGTAGAACTGCGCTTCCGTGCCCAGTATGTCGGTAAAATCCTCGCGCTGCGAGGTCTGGATGTCGAGAAAATAGGCATTGGGCAGGTCCGGGGGATAGGACTGGATAAAGGTTGCCAGCAGGTTCTGCTCAATGAGATAGATGGAAAAAATAACGGACAGGGAAGCGGAGAGGGTGATGATAATGGCCCGGGTGGCATTCTTCGGCCGGAACAAGCCCTTGAAGGCCTGGCGCAGAGCCAGGGCTCGCGGCCGCTTTTTTTTCATGATGAGCAGCAGTGCCTGGGTTATAACCGCGGTCAATCCGAGCAGACCGAAAAGCCCGAGGACAAAAGAGAGACCGGTGGCGACGTTTTCG
>Ga0111148_1108_pt1 | contig 14208 bp, 13 predicted proteins | sample DeeMarSeWOR28_12_FD_80359 | JGI IMG/M metagenome (GOLD analysis project Ga0111148, IMG submission 80359) | Desulfobacterales bacterium SG8_35 | reverse complement strand
TGGAAGGGCTGCGGCAGGAAGTTATGGCTGAACTGACCACACTGCAGGATGCAGGAAAACTGCCGGCAGGCCTGGTCGAGCAGTATATCGGTGGGGCGGTCAAGGCCTGGCGCGAGGAAGGCAAAGACATCATTTTCAGAGGCGCGCCGCACCTGCTCATTACGAGTGCGCCGCAGGATGCCCCCTGCCCGGTGCAGGACACCCACATCGCCCTGACCACCTTCCAGCTCATGGCGCATGCCCACGGTGTCGGCACGGTGTGGGACGGCATGGTCATGATGGCCCTCTCCCTCTGGCGCGGCCTGGCAGACAGACTCGGAATCCCCGCAGACCATATCGTCGGCTATGCCATGGTCTTTGGCGAACCTGCGGTGGAATACCACCGGACGGTGCAGCGCGGGCCTGCCAGGGTGAATGTTGTCCGCTGAATGATTACAGGGGCCAAGGGTTCGAGGGTTCAAGGCAATAAAAAACTGATGCCGAATACCGGGACAGGAGAGATGCAAGGCTGACACACCGTCTACCTGTCCGGCGTCTGATATGTATAGGACGATGGTTGGCATACGGCCCAAAGTTATGAATGAGAGGCAGTAATGTAATGGTCTATTGTTTTCTGCAAAACTAAGGGGCTAAATACCCGTTTCCTTCCTGAGCATAGACTTTTGATCCCAGAATCCGGTCAAGCATCATGCTGACCGCCATGCACTCCAGTCCGAAGGGCAGGTAGCCTGCATACCCGAGAAGAGGCATGTGAAAGATGTGGAAGCGCTGCACAAAGGGAACCGAGTATTCCCAGTGGGCCAGGCTTTTAAAATTCCACATCTCCCAGAAAAAACCGCAGGCTAATGCTGCCAGGGCCGACAGCCAGACACACCGCCAGTCACCGCGCGCAAGATCACGAAAGAGCGTGTCCTCACCACAGATTGCCTGGAAAGCGGTGATTATCAGGAGGGGCGCCATCCACAGCATGGGAAACAGGTAGTCGGGGTACACGGCGATCCCGCCAAGGGATAAAACGGCCAGGAACAGAAGGAGCCAGCCCCATTGCCCCGGCTTGCTGAGGGTCAGCTGCCGCCAGTTTTGCAGTGGCGCGGCCAGGCGCGGAAATGATGCCAGGAATTCCTCCGTGCTCTGGACAGCCGGCAGCACCGTGGAGAAACAGAGGCTGGCATGGAGGATGTATTCCCCTGGCGAAAAATTTTCCACCCCCAGGTAATGCCAGTTCTGTACAAAACGGTTCAAATATTCAAAAAACCACCAGAAAAGAGCGCTCAAGGGAAACAGGGCCAGGAAAAAGCGGGGCCTGTTTATGAGCAGGCAGCGCCCCTTACGGGTATAGGTCAGGCTGTTTATGCTTAGGATATAGCCCAGCCACAGGGGAAGAAAGGTATAGACCTGCAGGGGCGCGAACCATGGGAAGCGGTTCCAGGCCAGGAACCATGAGACCCCGGCCAACAGGACGCCGCCGTAGCCCCACCAGGGAAAAGCATGCTTCTGCAGGACTGCGGACGTATCAGGACCTGGAACCTGCAAGTAGCGCCGGAGCAGCGGGGCCAGGGCGAAAACCGGCAGCAGGGCGAGAAAAATGAAAGCGGTCCAGGAAAAAGACGCATGCTGCACGTAGCGGGTCAGGGGCGGGAACTCCATGTACGGGGCCGGGTCCACACCTTTGAGCATGAGCCCGGCCAGGGGCGGCACGACCAGGAGCAGCGGCAGGAGAAAAAGAGTGATCCGGATATGGCGCATGGACTAAAAGGTAAAAGCGCAGAGACTAAGGTGCAAGGGAATTCTTTTCCAGACAGGCCCGCCAAACATTTTCCCTTGACTTTACCTCCCATTTTTCCTAGTCAGTGCACATAGTCTTCTCATATGCGGACACCCTTGCAGAAAAGGTCCTGTATCAACCGTTTACAGTGTTTCATTCACAATGGAGGTATTACATGTCCTGGAAGCCCGAAACCCTCGCCCTACACGCCGGCCATACACCCGACCCCACAACCCGCAGCCGGGCGGTGCCCATATACCAGACCACCAGCTACGTGTTCCAGGATACAGAGGATGCGGCCCAGCTTTTTTCACTGAAACCCGAGGTCTGGGCGCCCCGCCTCAACCTGGACCAGGAGGGCCTGCGGCCCGGTGATTTCAGCCCCGAGGCCACCGGCAATATCTACACCAGGATAATGAACCCGACCACCGATGTCCTGGAAAAGAGGATGATGCACCTGGAAGGCGGGGTCGGCGCCCTGGCCACCAGCTCCGGCTCTTCCGCCATCACCTATGCCATCATCAACATCTGCCGGCCGGGCGACAACATTGTCTCCTCGGCCAGCCTCTATGGCGGCACCTACAACCTGTTCCTGCATACCCTGCCGCAGTACGGCATCAAGACGACCTTTGTGGACGCTTCCAGCCCCGAGGCTTTTGCCGCGGCAATTAACGATAAAACCAGGTGCGTCTTTATTGAGACCATCGGCAACCCGAGGCTTGATACGCCCGACATGGAAAAGATCGCCCGGATTGCCCACGATGGGGATATTCCTCTTATTGTTGACAATACAGTAGCCACCCCCTACCTCTGCCGGCCTTTTGATCATGGCGCCGACATATCGGTCCATTCCCTGACCAAGTTCTGCGGCGGCCACGGCACCAGCATCGGCGGCGTCATCATTGACAGCGGCAGGTTCGACTGGCCCGCCGCGGGCAAATTCCCGATGTTCACCGAACCGGACCCTTCATACGGCGGCGTGGTCTGGAGCCAGGCGGTGAGCAATGCCGCCTACATTATCCGGGCCCGCACCATCCTGCTGCGCGACATGGGGGCCTGCATCTCGCCGTTCAACAGCTTCCAGATCCTCCAGGGCATTGAAACCCTGACCCTGAGGATGGAACGGCACTGCGACAATGCCATGGCAGTGGCAAGACATCTTGAAAACCATGAAAAGGTGAACTGGGTCATCTATCCTGGCTTTGCGTCGCACCCCACCCACGCGCTGGCCAGGAAATACCTGCATTACGGCTACGGTGCTTTAGTCGGCTTCGGCATTAAAGGCGGCCTTGAGGCAGGCAAGTCATTCATCAACAGTTTGAGGCTCTTCAGCCATCTGGCCAATATCGGTGATGCCAAAAGCCTGGCCATCCACCCGGCCTCCACCACGCATTCCCAGCTCACTCCCGCGGAGCAGGAAGCAGCCGGTGCGCCCATTGACTATGTCAGGCTCTCTGTAGGCCTTGAGCATATCGACGATATCAAGGCAGACCTTGACCAGGCCCTGGCCGCAGCATAGCAAAGAACAGTTAACTTTAAATGGATTAAAATACAGAACAAAATAAAACAAATTTTCTGATGATGCCATTTCACGCCGCCGAGCACCACAGAAACGGCCGGAACAGGAGTTTGACTTGTCTGAGCGCAGCGAATTTTCAAACTCCCGGTCCGTTTCGAGGAGCGCAGGGCAGTCCCGCAAAGTGGGACCAAGTGATTGGCTGCCCTTTTTGGTTCATTTTTGTCAGCGTACGGTAATCGCTGACGGTATCGGGTTATACTCTGATTATACAATATCCTGGGTTCGTGATTATGATGCTATCGAAGTTGGGCAAGCTTTCAATTGTCGGCAGGTTCATATGCCGACACAAATGAACGTATAGGAATAAAATGATTATTGTGTAAACTCTTCTCAGCTCTCCCATTACATAACTATAGGGCAAAGCTGGGACAATCAGCTACGCTGATTGTTTATGGAATACTTAAACAAGCAAAGATAGAACCCTTAATACACCTCCGGCCCTTGACATTTCCTGCCGCCCTGACGATATGTATAATTATGAGATGACAGAATAACTTTTATTTATCGAGGTGTTTGCCATGAACATTATCATTCGGGAAAAAGCCAGGGAGATGCTGGAAAACAAGCTGCAACCCGGTCAGTTTCTGCGGGTTGCCGTTACGGAAGGAGGTTGTGCCGGTTTGACCTACAGTGCGGACATTGCCCGGGAGATGCAGGAAGGTGAAAGTGTACTCATGCAGAGCGGAGACATCCGGATCGTATCGGACCCGGAGAGCAGCCGCTACCTGGACGGCCTGACCATTGACTATTCCGATGATCTGATCGGCGGCGGCCTGCAGTTCACCAATGCAAATGCCGGAACGACCTGCGGGTGCGGGGCAAGCTTCAACCTTGCCGGCTTCCCGGTTATCGAGAATGGCAAGTGCGGCAAATAGAGGCGGGCGCGTGCCCGCCCGGCATCATCAGTAAGAAGTATACGAGGCGACAAAGAAACTGTAAAGCACCAGTAGAATGAACAGAAACGAGATAATGAGCCAGCCCTTTATCCGTGTCCTGCGGTCGCAGACACGCCGTTTAATCCCGTAGTCCTTATAGTTCAGTTCACCGGCCTTGAATTTCTCATGGGCTTTTCTGGCAAAATCATTGACCCAGTAGGGGACATCGCTTGTCGCCAGATAGTCCTTGAAGAGGTAATCCAGCCTGTTTTCTTTTATCGGGTGGTTGAACCACTTCTGGTAGGCTATGCGGAAAAGCTCGTATTCGGAGATCTGCAGTATGGCGGCGATAAAACCGATCAGTTTGGTTTCATCATCCTTTAAAAAATCCAATCTGCATGATGAAATAGTAGGCATCGTTCTAAATCCTGCGGCTGTATTTCAATTTACAATTATAAGCATTGCACCGGGGGAGGTCAAAGGGGAAATGGGGTCACGGGATGATGGGTATTTCCTTGGCAAAATGTGCTTTTCAGCGTATAGTTTTCCTATAATTCTTTACCATATAGTTTGAGACACAAGCTTTGATCAAACCCTGGAATAAGGAGTGAGACATGGAGACAAAATTTTATCCCCAGCGGGAGATGATTTTCACCAAGCACCCTGAATTCGACAATGTCAAGGCCGCTATATTTATCACGAGCAAGGAATCCAACATGGCAAGCGTCTGCCTCATCGAGATCGCTCCCGGCTCGGAAACCCCCATCCATACCCATGAAGAGCAGGCGGATTCCGTCTTTGTGGTCCAGGGTCATGGCGAGACTTATGTCAACGGGAGCTGGCAGCCTATTGAGCCCGGCGATTATCTCTTTATCCCGGCCCAGGGCGAACATGGCACGCGCAACACCGGAACCCACCCCTTGCGGCTCTTTGTGCATCACAGCCCGCCTCTGGTGTAAGGATAGGGTTCCGGGGTCCAGGATATTAAAGGCCAAAGCGGGAAAAGACCCGGAAATGCGCAAGGGGCGAGGAACAGGATGGCTAATAAACCCGCTACAGCCTCCCCCGGGAAATGGACTGCACAGGTGACACGGGAAAGTGACGCCCTGGACCTGGAAAAGGGGGTCTTTACCTGGAAAGATCCGAAGAAAATTGCCCGGTCGCTGAAAAATTCCGCGGAGCGCAGCACCCGGCGGAAGTCTCCACCCTTCCGGTCCGCCATGTCCATGCTGGTGTTTTACATCAACCGGGCGGGCTCGAATCTGGACAGGGACCAGAAGCGCATCCTGGAGCAGGCCAAGGATGAACTTCGCAAACTCTACGGGAGGAGGTAAGCTGAAACATATATGACTGGAGTGTTGGAATTATGGAGTAATGGTTAAGTGATTTTATATTCCAACTATACGATTAGCTTATCTGTTGGCCGTCAGTCATGGGAGTCACCGTTCACCTGGTGCAGGAAATATATATTATTTCTTCTGTTCCTCTCCTTCAATTTTCTGCACATGGGCAACTATGGCATCATATTCCGCCGCCACAACATATCTGCCCTGTTCAGCAACCTTGCGGCAATATTCCGAAACTTCCTCATGTTCATACATCATGGCGGTCAGCTTCTCCTGCCGCCTAGGCCCTAGCCTCCTGAACCCCATGAGTTTCTCCGTAAAATAGACAAAGGTGAACCCGGAGGCCACAAAGATTGCAAAAGCTGTATTCTGTAAAATATCGTCATAGCCCGTGCTGAAAACCACGCTGGCAACACCCAGGATGATGGCGCAGACGACAAGCCCCAGGAAAAAAAGCGAAGCAACGGTGTATTTCCAGCGCAGCTGGGGGATATTTGTTGGCGGCCCGTGATTTATATTGATAAGCATAAGTTGAAAGTGCCTGAAGTTACAGGGAAAAGATCATGTTAGATATCCAAATAGCCTTCGGGCGCCAGGCTTGAGGCCAGCATCACCATGTTGATATCACCGTGGTCCGTCCAGCTGGAAACCTCCCGGTTCTCGGGCTCAAGCCAGAATTGCTCGATCTGCTGCCGCAGCGGCAGGTATTCTCTTAAAGACTTCAGCAATGGCCCCAGGCGGGATTCATGCCTGAAAAGACCCGGGCGGAGGGTAGCAAGCGTTTCTATCCTGACAATTGCCTGCAGTCCGATGGACAGCCCCAGCTCCCGGAAGGCAAGACAGAGGGATTTTTGTTTTGGCGACCAGCAGCTGCACCAGGCGCCAGGCGTCAGCCAGCAGGCCGCCCAACCCCAGGGGATCAGGCGTTGCCCAGTTTGCTCCCCGGCACATATCGATCAGGTCAACAATCTCCTCAGCAAGAACCGGGAGGTCCATCTCCTGCTGCCCGGCTGTCTGTTCCCGGATTTCAAGACAGCTGATCAAGCCGTCCAGGGGATCATGATGCCCCATTGACTTGACCTGCGGCCGGGACAGGTCAATACTCATCTTCCAGTACAACTGTTTTGCTCCAGCAGCTCCGCTATGACAAAAAGCGCTATGCGCCCGGCCGGCAAGTTCTGCGGCCCAGGATGCATAGGCCGGATTGTCAATGGTGCTGCTGACGCAGCAGAGGGCATGCATCCATTTGGTTAGGTAATGGTAGTATTGGCCGTCGCGCTCCCATTCAAGTCTCTCATCATGCGGCTCCGCCGGATGCCGTTCCGGCAATTTCTTGCCGATCCGCAGCCCGCCTGCAGTGGGATGCAGCCGCGCCTCGCCGTCACCAAGCCCGCTGATCCAGCCGCTGCGCGGATCATCATCCCGGTGACGGCCGAGGATCTCATGTACCTGGTCCACCAGGGCCAGGGCCAGGTGCAGGTGCTCCTCCCTGCCGCTCAACTTATAAAATGCCAGGTAATTACAGACCGCAAAGGCGTCGGTCCACAGGTAGCGGCGAACCGAGGCATCACTTTCCGCCGACAGCCCGGTCCTGCCGGCAAATTCCCCCATGATATCCTGTGCAATATTTTCTGCGATCATAATTCACGCTTCATGGTGTGAAAATTTTTTCAGTTTGCATCCTTGTCTTCATCCTCTTCTCCGCTGCTGCTGAATGCGCGAACCTTGGCCGCCAGCTCCCATATCTTCTGCTGTACGGCCCAGTTCACCGTGCCTTCCGCGTAAAATCCCTCTTCCGTTTTTTCACCGGCTTCCCTGCCTGTGAGCAGGGCAATTCCCTCGTCAATGGTGGAGACCGCATAGATGTGGAATTTGCCATCCCGCACGGCTTCCACGACTTCATCCCGCAGCATGAGATGCTTGATGTTGCTTGCCGGAATGATAACCCCCTGGGTGCCTGTCAGCCCTTTGGCCTGGCAGACGGCAAAAAAACCCTCGATTTTTTCATTAGCCCCGCCGATGGCCTGCACTTCGCCGCGCTGATTCACGGAACCGGTAACCGCCAGGTCCTGGCGGACCGGAAAACCGGAAAGGCTGGACAGGAGGGCATAGAGCTCCGAGGAAGAGGCGGAATCGCCTTCCACCCCTTCATAGAGCTGTTCAAAGGTGATGCTGGCTGAGAGGGCCAGGGGAATATCCTCGGCATACCTGCCCCCCAGGTAGCCTGCCAGGATCAGGCTGCCCTTGTTATGAATAGGCCCGCCGAGCTCGGTTTCACGGTCAATATTGAGAATGCCCTTGCTGCCTACAAAGGCCCTGGCCGTTATGCGGGAAGGCTTGCCGAAACTGTAGTCGCCAAGCGGCAGCACAGATATGCCGTTCACCTGTCCAACTTTCTCGCCCGTTGTATCAATCAGGATGGTTTCCTCTTCGATCATTTCCTGGATTATCTTTTCAATCCTGTTGGAACGATAGATCTTCTCGTCAATAGCCTTTCTGACCTCCGTTTCCGCCACCAGTTTTTTGCCGTCCTGCTCCGCCCAGAATGAAGCCTGCCGGATGATATCAACCACATCGCCGAACACGGTGATAAGTTTTTTCTGGTGGGCCGCCAGCCGGGCGCTGTATTCAATGACCCTGCTGACCCCGTCCGGGCTGAAATGTTTCAGGCCTTCCTCGCGGCAGATGTTGCCGATAAAATGGGCATACATCCTGCCGGATTCCTCGGTCCAGGGGGTGCGGAAATCAAAATCGGCCTTGACCTTGAAGAGCTCTGGGAAATCCTGGTCCAGACTGTAAAGGAGATAATAAAGCAGGGGATCGCCGATTATGATCACCTTGATGTCCAGGGGGATCGGTTCCGGCTCCAGGGTGCGCGTGGTCATGAAACCAAGGGTCTTTTCCAGGCTTTCGATAACCACCTCCTCGTTCTTCAGGGCCCGCTTGAGGGTTTCCCAGGCCAGGGGTTTGGTGAGCAGATCAAAGGCATCAAGTATGAGATAGCCGCCGTTTGCCTTGTGCAGGGCACCGTTTTTTATCATGCGGAAATTGGTGACCAGGGCGCCGAACCTGCCCACATATTCTACGCGGCCGAGCAGGTTCGCTGCCGTCGGGTTTTTTTCATAAACCACAGGGGCTCCGCTTGTGGAGCTGTTGTCCACGATGAGATTGGCGCGGTATTCGTCAAAGGTGACCTGCTGTTCCTGCATCATGGCCAGGAACTGCCTCTGCTCCGGAGAAGCCTCCGCCATTTTCTTCAGCTGCTTGAAAGAGGTGACGTGCTTGAGGAGAAAGGCCCTGACTTCAACGAGGAAGGCGATAACATTTTCAAACTCCCTGTACTTTTCCTTCAACTCATCGAGAAAATGGTCGATGGCAAATGCAACTGTTTTGCGGTCTATCTCCAGCATTTTCTGCTTCGCCTCTTTCTGGATCTCCTGGGCCTGCCGCATCGTTTGCCGGATTTCATCCTCCAGTTCCTTCTGGCCCTTTCCGATCTTCTTCAGGGTGTCATCGTCCAGTTTTTCCATTTTCTCGGCCGTCAGGGCTTCACCCTCTATCACTGCTACGATGCCGATGCCGTCAGGTCCCTGCAGCAGCCGGAAGCCTGCTTTCTTGACCTTTTCCTCCAGTTTTAAAAAAAGTTCCTGGCTTTTCTTGTTATACAGGTCCTTATTGTCCTGGCGCTCCTTCTGGTATTCATTGCTTTCAAATGCCTTGGGAACCTCTGTTTTCAACTCCTCCACCAGCTGGTCCAGATCGTCCCGGAATTCCCGACCCTTGCCGGCCGGAAGCCTGAGCATTCTCGGAGTATCGCTGTCATTGAAATTATTGACATACAGCCAATCGTCCGGCACAGGTTTTGTTTTGGCGTGCGTTTCCAGATATTTGCTGATAATGGTCTTCTTCCCTGTGCCGACCGGCCCCAGGGCATACAGGTGATATCCCTGGCTCTTGATGTTGATCCCGAAGGAGATGGCCCGCAGGGCGCGCTCCTGACCGATAATACCTTCATAAGGAGGAAGTTCATCGGTGCTTTTGAAGTCAAACTGCGCTGGATCAAACCGGTGCCGAAGCTGTTCTGTTGAGAGCTTTACTGCCTGGTTGGACATTGGGAGGTCCTCCTGTTATTTTATTGCAGCGGTATGGGCCCCGTGCATGCTGGTTGTGCGCAAACCGTACGGCATAAAAAATCACTTGTCAAATCCGGCAAGTACTCCTATAACGCAGGCGATATCCTGTTCCGTGTGGTTGGCGGCCACCTGGAACCTGATTTCTTCATCGTTTTTCGGCACTACGGGATAGTTGAGTCCGGTTGCCAGAATATTGTTTTCAAAAAAATACTTTACCAGGGCTGCGGTTCTGGCGCTATCCCTTATCATCAAGGGAACGATGGGATGCTCTCCTGCAATGATTTCATAGCCTGCCCCGAGGAATCCCTTCTGCAGACCGTCGGTCAGGCGGCGCAGGCTGGCGAGCAGCTGCAGCCCTGCGCTGCTGTCAAGCAGTTCCAGGGCCCGGGATGCGGCAGCGGCCTCGGAGGGGGTAATAGGGTTTGAATAGACATAAAAAGGCGATGTTTCCCGGAAATAATCGATGAGTGTCCGGTTGGCGGTCACGTATCCGCCGTTGACCCCAAAGGCCTTGCCAAGTGTTGCCACCAGGATGTCGGCCCTGGCCCCGGTCTGTTCTTCCACCCCCCTCCCGGTCCGGCCAAAGGCGCCAACGCCATGCGAATCATCCACCACGGTTATGATGCCCTGGGCAAAATCGTCTTCATATCTGCTGCAGATGGCCGCTATCTCATGCAGCGGGGCATAGTCGCCGCGCATGCTGAAAATGCCGTCTGTTACAACCAGCAGTCGTTTGGCATGCCCGGCACTGCCCTTGATCTTCGCCTCGAGATCGTTCATGTCCACATGGCGGTAGATGAGTTTGCCGGCAGGCCGGGCCAGCCGGATCCCGTTTATGATGCAGTTGTGATTAAGGGCATCGCTGATGACAAAGGTCTCGTCTGTAATTAGTTGAGGCAGTATGCCCATAACCGCGGCATAAGCGGCACTGAAAATCATGGCTGCCTCCCGCCCATGGAACCTGGCCAGGCGGCTTTCAAGTTCGACATGGGGTTCGCAGGTGCCGCTGATAAAACGGACCGCGCCCGGGCCGGTTCCGAAAATGCGGGCCGCTTCTTCTTCGGCTTCAATAACCTGCGGATGCAGAGAGAGGCCAAGGTAAGAATTTGAGTTCATGCGCAGGAATTCACGCTTGCCATAGCCTGCCAGGTAACAGCGGGGGCCGTTGCCGTCGGACGGCTCTTTGATGCCGGTGACCACATGTTCGGCGCCCTTGCCGGTGCCCACTCTTCGCAGTTCCACCAACGCGGAGTCCAGCAGCACTGAAAGTTTTTCAAGCCCCATAATTCCTCCCTTTAACTGACCAGGTGCATCAGGTTCTGAATACTAGAACCTGCTGCACCGAGAAAATCATTTTGCCTTCCTTTTTTCAGAAAGGTTGGCAAGCATATCCGTTACCATGCTCTCCAGATCATACTCAGGGGACCAGCCCCAATCGCTTCGGGCTGCACTGTCGTCCAGACAGTTGGGCCAGGAATCAGCAATAGCCTGCCGCATGGGGTCCACCTCGTAGGCCATGGCAAAGTCCGAAAGGCGTTTCTTTATGGCTGCGTAGAGCTCCTCCGGGGCCAGGCTCATGGCTGTGACGTTATATGCATTGCGGTAACGGAGGTTGGCCGGATCAGCCTCCATCAGGAGAATTGCCGCCCGGATGGCATCGGGCATGTACATCATGTCCAGGTATGTTCCTGGCGCCAGAAAGCAGGTGTACTTTTTCCTGTCCAGGGCGGCATAAAAGATCTCGACTGCGTAGTCGGTGGTGCCGCCGCCGGGCAGAATCCCACTGGATATAATGCCGGGGAAACGGATACCGCGGCTGTCAACGCCGTATTTGCTGTGATAATAATCACACAGCAGTTCACCGGCTACTTTGGTAATGCCGTACATGGTGCCGGGGCGCTGGATTGTCTCCTGCGGCGTATTATCACGGGGCGTTCCGGGGCCGAAAGCACCGATGGAACTAGGATGGAATACGGCACAGCCATAGTGCCGCGCCACCTCGAGAACGTTGAAGAGCCCATTGATGTTGACATCCCAGGCAAGTTCCGGCTGCATTTCCCCCCTTGCCGACAGCAGGGCGGCCAGATGATAGATAGTGTTGATGCCATAGAACCCGACAACCTTTTCAATGGAGACTTTTTCTCTGATGTCAAGGGCGACGTAGGGTCCGGCGCTGCGCAGCAACTCGCCGGGTTTCGCAGTATGTCCAGCGGCAATGACATTATCATCACCGTAACGCCTGCGCAGAGCAGGTGTCAGTTCTGAGCCAATCTGGCCGGTGCTGCCCGTGACCAATACTCTTTTCATTCTGCCCTCTTTTTCTTGACCATCAGCATGGAATGCGAAAGTGGAGCCATGAATAAGGATTTTTTATGCGGCGCCTTTGAAAAAGGTATACGTTTTAGCGCTGCTTCAGTCAAGCAGATTATGGCATGGAACCACACGGCCGCCCTTCAAAAAAACACCTCTATTGCCCGGCCCGGGGTAGAGTTCAGGAATCCTTTTCTACCCTTGGTCGCATTTTTATCAGCAGCAACCCCTTCTGCGTCTTGATATCCACCGGTTCCAGCCTGATGGGGATATTGCGCGTTCCCACTTTGGCTAAAACGGGCTGCATGGCATCCAGCTCGACAGGATATTCCTTTTCGCCAAGGGATGAAAGGAGGAGAAGAAGGGCATCACCCGGATCGGTAGTATACAGTGACTTGGGCTTGGGAAAATGCGGCGTAAGGAAAAGTACCTTGTTTTTGCCATCAAAACGGAGGAAGAGCTCGCAGGACACAGGTAACTGCACACTGCCAAGATCCATCGAGATCTCCTTGCCGGCAATTGTTGTCTGCACCGTAAAATTCCGACCGAAGACCACACCCTGAAGGAACACTGATTTATCGCGGACCTCCAGCTTTTCCAGTGATTTGATGATCACATCGCCCTGCACATATTGATTGTGAGCCTCAATCGGAATGGGCAGTCCATCCTTTATGGTCTGCAGCAGAACAGCTTCCGGGATGGAGATTGTTGCAGCCTGGTCAACGGTAGCTGCCTGAAAAGTGGAGGCCGGAAGAAGCAGCGCAAAGGTAGAGAAAATAACAATAAACAGTTTCATGGGCGAAGGCTTCATGGCAAATATTCCTTGTATGTATTTAGAGGATGGCAGGTTACAGGGCAACGGCACTCTATACCCCAGAAAACTACTCAATTAAAGATACTGTTTTGCCTGCTGACACTCTCCCTGACTCCCGCTGCAGGACGAAGGTGGCCAGGGTGACAACCGCAACACCCGGCAGAATTATTACCGGCGGCAGCCCCTTGCCAAGTCCCCAGTTGATCACCAGCACAAAAGCCGGATAGAAATAGCTGTAGGCCATTACCCGGGTGGGACCAAGGTAGAGAGTGGAAATATGGGTCAGATAAAATGTGATGATTGTTGAAAACACGGCAAGGTAGACGATACCGGCCCAGACCTTTGTTTCCACCCCCTGCCAGTCAACTGCTCCCAGGCTCACGCTGGCAAGCAGAAGCAGCCAGACGCAGCCGGTGGCCAGCACCCAGAAGGTCATGACTACCATGGATTCCTGCCGGTGCAGCTTTTTCACCAATGGAGTGTAGGCTGCCATCATAAAGCAGCCGGCCAGGAAGAGCAGATCGCCGTAATTGACCTCCAACCCCAGCAGCCTGTCAATATCTCCCTGGAAAATGACCCACAGGGCTCCGACCATGCCGAAGAACAGAGCCCAGAGACGGCCGCGCCCCAACCGTTCTTTCAGGAAGATGGCGCTGTATACCCCCGAGATTCCCGGCACCAGGGTGAAGATGACACTGGTGTGCAGGGCATTTGTATACCGCAGTGATTCAAACATGCACCAGAAAAAACCAACAGTGCTGGCGCTGATCAAAGAGTAGCCCCCAAGCCGCCTGGCTGACGGCAGGGAAAAACCGTGATTCATAATAACAACGGGCGCCAGGCAGAGTACTGCCACCACGTACCGGACCAGAAGCAGAACAGAGGGCTCCAGGCCATGGGTAATGGCCTTGCCCACAGTGAAGGAACTGGAAACAATTACAGATGCAGCGAGCATCAAACAGTGGACACTCCAGAGCGGCAATTGGGTGTTGAGATAGTTTGGTTTTTCGGTTTGCGGCATGGAGGGACAAGATACCCGGAGGAAGGACATTGTTAAAGAATTTTTTATTGGAATATTGGAGTGCTTGAGTTTTGTAAACAACACATTTATTAGGCCTGATATTTTTGAAGCAATTTAGAATTCTGATTTTTGAATTTTGAGTTAAAGGCTTCCTATTTTAAAACGACGAATTTTTAGTATAAGCAACATTCTTTAACCATTACTCCATCATTCCAATGCTCCAATTAATTGCCACCAAATGTGCCTATTGCATAATACTCCATTTTTTAGCTGCATGCTGAATACTGACAGCTTATGGCTCTCCTTGACTTATATCAATGAACCTCAGGCGGCAGGACGGTATATTGTATAAAAATAAACTGTTA
>Ga0111148_1052_pt1 | contig 14378 bp, 14 predicted proteins | sample DeeMarSeWOR28_12_FD_80359 | JGI IMG/M metagenome (GOLD analysis project Ga0111148, IMG submission 80359) | Desulfobacterales bacterium SG8_35 | reverse complement strand
AGCAAATTATTAATATTTTTGTTTCAAAAACGTGCCCGCACGGTACTCTTCAAATGCCAGCCGCAGCTCTTCCTGGGTATTCATAACGATCGGTCCGTACCAGGCAACCGGCTCTTTTAAGGGTTTTCCTGCAATATACAGAAAGCGGACAGGATCATTTTCCGTTTCTATATGCACACTTTCGCCATCCTCAAAGAGGATAAGTGTGCCATTGTTGGCAACAGGGTCTGTTCCCATGTCAAAGTAATTCTCTCCCTCGGCTTCATATTTAAAGGGTTTCTTGTCCTTGCAGAAATACCCCTGACCGGCAATGACATAAATAAAAACAGTGTGTCCAAACTTTGTAGGATGGCTGTAAACGGTATGCGCTGGCACCGTAATATCCAGATATTCAGGATCGATCATTATGTCCTGTACCGGACCCCGGACATCGTTGACTGTGCCGCAGATAACCTTCAGCGTGATTCCTTTTTCCAGGCTTATTTCAGGAATATCCCTTGAAGTGACGTCCCTGTAACGCGGTGACATCATTTTTTCTGATGCCGGCAGGTTGGCCCAAAGCTGGAAGCCCTCCATCAGGCCACTGGCATCCCCTTTCGGCATTTCCTGATGGATAATGCCGCTTCCAGCCGTCATCCACTGCACGTCACCCGAATTGATAATGCCTTTGTTGCCCAGACTGTCACCATGCTCCACTTTGCCCTGCAGGATATAGGTTATTGTCTCAATGCCACGGTGCGGGTGCCAGGGAAATCCCTTGATGTACTGATTGGGATTTCCAGAACGAAAATCATCCAACAGGAGAAACGGGTCAAAAAGAGGGACTTCGCTGAAGCCAAAAGCCCGCCTGAGGTTCACCCCTGCCCCTTCAACGGTATGCTTACTTTTAAAAACTTTTTTAATCTTTCGTTCGGTATTCATGACCTGCCCTTACAATAACCATCCCTTTCTTTCCCTGTTCCTTCATACACGAATAACTTTAATCCTGTGATCTGCGAGGTACTGTATTGTTTTGCTGCACACTGGTGCCATGGTCTTCAGCACCACCGTTGTTCCTGGTTTTGCTTTCATAATTTTTGCAGCATTGGCTACGATTCTCCTGCCGTCAGCCATTATGATCCTGCTTTTCCGGTTTATGACGATAGCCATGGTATCATGGCTAATATTTTCAATAACAGTGCGCCGTTGCAAACCAAGTGCTTTCGAATCAGCTATTGTGGTCATTTCTTTCAGCTGGGCTGTGAATATAAATTTTGATAGAAAAAGCAGCACTCCAAAACAATACTTTTCCTTTAGAAGAGAGAATTTGTCAAGCAGGGAAAGATCCGGTAGAACCTTATTTGACTGCCATGGTGATGGCAAAATTGTGAAAACGCCAGTAACAATCCATCTTTGAAAATCCTGCCTCCTCAAGCCACAGAAAGTGATCTTCAAGGGTTACGGGATAATCCTTTGTCATGTGTCTGTCAAGCCAGAATTCGGGATCTTCTCCGTTTGAGGCAATAAAGTTCATCCACTTGCTGTACTGGAGTTTGCGGATATTCCAATCCTCATCAATGATGATATCATTCAATATGAATGCGCCATTGGGATTCAGAATAGTATGGATCCGTTTGTAAAAATCCTTACGTTCGCCCCAGGTGAGATGCTGGAGGGTTAAACCTGCCATGATGATGTCATAATTACTGCCAATGGAATCAAAACGGTAATCGCCGAGCCTCAGTTCATATCTGCCCCGGAATCTGGAGAGTTTCTTCTCATACTCCTCAAGCATTCTGGGAGTTAGATCAAAACCGACAACATGGGCATTGGGAAGCTTGTTAAGGACCAATTCTGACAAGATCCCGTTGCCACAGCCGAGATCAAGGACACAGACTGGCTGCGCAGATTTCTCAGGAAGCAGCTCGTAGATTATTTCACGCTGCTTTCTGTATTGCGGTACAAGCCTCTCCATGAGGTTTTCATATTTAACTGCCTGTCCTGAAAAGTGGGCGATTATCTGCTCTGACATCATATCTGGCACCTCTTCATTAAGACCCTGAGATGCATCAGAAGTGAAAAACTCTAGAGCCTCAGCTCTGCAAAGGTTTTCGTCATCTGCTGCTCCCATTCATCATATGTAAACATCTTCTCAATCCAGCCCTGGTTTTTCCAAAAATAATCCCGCCATAAAAGCATCGGAATAATAGGTAAAAATACCTATTATGTCAAGGGTAATTTCTTCTTGAGGAGGTCTTTTAAGGGCGCGTAATCAAAGAATTGATGGTTGCAGGTCCACGAGGTTAAGTTCCCATTTCTGTTGCCCCATATAGGAGTTCAGCCGCAATGTAAAGGCCAGGTCCATCTGGGAGTTCTGGGAAATATCAAACAGATTGCCAAACCCGAACCCTATTCCATTTATTGTTCTGCCGTTTTCCATGATGGTGAAGCGAAGATGGTTGCCGCCTACCAGCCGTGGGCCGGATAATTTTTTCCTGGTCATGCTGAAGACAGGTTCCGGAAAACCGGAACCGAAAGGCGACAGGGCTGTGTATGAAGAGAGAAAGGCATGGTCGTGAAGAGCATCGAGAGTCATTTCCATATCGATCAACAGACTTGGGGTGATGGACCGTTTTTCTTTTTGCGTTCCAATGATCGTATCAATCTGTTGCCGGAAGGATACAATGTTTTCAGAAGGCAGCGTGAGGCCAACGGCACCTGCGTGGCCGCCGAAACGCAGCAGAATTTCCCTGCAGAATGAGACGGCCTCATGGATATCTATTCCTTCAACAGAACGCCCTGATCCTTTCACAAGGTGCGGGGATTCACCGATATCTTCCTGTGGGCAATCTGTCAGGAGGATTATGGGACGACTGAACTGCTCGCTCAGTCTGCTGGCAACAATCCCAAGAACCCCCTGATGCCAGTCTTTTTTATACAGCACGAGGACGTTGGCAGTCTCAAGGTTTTCTGAGGCGGCCATCTGAATCGCTTCTGTAAAAATAGCAGCTTCAATGTTCTTCCTGGCATTATTAGCCTTCTCAAGTTCCTCGGCAAATTGCTGGGCCTCGACCGGACAATTCGTCGTTATTAGTTTTACAGCCTGATGTGCGGAACCGACCCTGCCGGCAGCATTGATCCGAGGAGCCATGCGATAGACAATGTCTTCAACGGTAACTTCCCCTCTATTGCTTCGTGTTGCAGTATCAAGCAGTTTCTCTAAACCAACCCTGCCTGCCTGGTTCAGGACCTCAAGTCCTGCCTTGACAATGATCCTGTTGCATCCTGTGACCGGGACCTGGTCCGCAACTGTTCCTATGGCTACCAGATCCATACATATCTTCAGATTCGGGATGTTCTTTTGGGGCCAGTGGCTGTTTTCCATAAGGGCGGAACGCAGGCCCAAGACAAGATAGAAAGCTACTCCAACCCCAGCCAGATTCTTACAGGGAAAATTGCAGTCAGGCTGGAGGGGATTGAGAATTGCATCGGCCTCCGGAAGTTTTTCAGGCGGTTTATGATGATCGGTAATTATTACCGTAAAGCCCAGACTCCTGGCTTCGTTAACAACTTCTGTATCACTGATGCCGCAATCGACTGTCAGGAGAATCCCGGCTTCCCCCCATTGCCGCACGTTGTCCGCATGGATTTTTTTGATTGCAGAGCTGTTGAGTCCATAGCCTTCGCTCAAGCGTGCAGGAATATATGATCGAAATGGCACCCCGAGTTCAGTAAAAAACAGGGTGATAACAGCGGTGGATGTAACTCCGTCTGCATCAAAATCGCCGAATACGGTAACCGGTTTTTGTTGCTGTACCGCCTGCTGCAGGATTGCTACAGCCTCTGACATGCCTTTCATGAGAAAGGGGCGCGGCAGCTGCTGCAGAGATGGTGCCAGGAAATCCCTCATATGCTCCTTGGTATATATCCCCCTGAGTGCGAGTATCCTGATAATAGCTTCGGGAAGAGCCAGGGACATGGCTGTTTTTTTTATCTGCTCATCGTTCGTTTCTGAAGGCATACGACGGAGCAGCCATTTTTTCCCTGGTTGTGGTGAGAAATCCATATTTACATGTTATACAAGACCCGCACAAAGCCGGGGCCCTTTATGGGTTTTGTAATACTCATAACAGATGTTTTGCAGGGCAAAGAAGTTTCTGCGGATAAATTCAACCTCGTACGGGGTGTCAATGTCAAAGGCGGAACCGAAGCAATGGCTGAGACCCAGTTCGACATCAAGGTTTACTAGCGTATGCATGCATTCATAAATCTTCTTGAGGTCCCGGTAGTAAATATTGTTGCTCTTGCTTTTTACAATGGCTTTGTAAGCATTAACCAGGTATAAAGCAGCCCTGGCCCTCTCAGTGTAACTTAGTCGTTGATAGCTGAAATGTTTGGGGAAAAAGAGCCTTTTGAATAAAATGAGATTTTTGGCAATAGTGCGCAGGTTTTTCTTGCGCCCGGCAATAATCGTCCTGTTTTCGTAGAAGTTTCCTGCCAGATTCCAGATATTCTCATTCAATTTGAGTGGCTTGCCTGCCAAAAAACTGTTGACGATCAAGGGAACATCCTGGTTGTCTATACGGTAAGTATAGAAATTTTTGATAGATTTTTCTTTTTCCGGGAATTCCCCAAGGGTCTCAAGTATGGCCTTGTAATCTTTCCTTACGGTGCGCCCTATGACCAGGTCAGCATTATGATTTTTATTTTCTATAAGAAAATCCAGCTCGAATGAATTTATGAGCGGCGTATCACTGACAATGACATTGACCTGCTTTTCCCATATTTCATCATTGATGAAATATTCCCGCAACAGGTCCCAATTGATATTTTTTATCGAATTCCAGTTATTGACCATGCTTCGCAGGGTTTTGTTGCTCCGGGAAACATGGTGGAGAAAGGTGAAAAAGAAACTTTCCACGATATTCTCACGCTCCTCGACAATCACCAGTTGCTGACTGTACTGTCCGACATGTTCCACAAGGATTTTTTCAAGGGTCTTCCTGTCCCCCCATATATAAATATCACTAACGCTCCTGGCTCGCATCGCGGCTTCAACAACATACTCAATACAGGTTTTGCCATGAAAGGTGATATAGGGTTGAAAATCACCACCGACAAGTTTCGCACCCCGGGTGCCGGCGCCTATGAAAATGACTTCTTTCAAAATGATTCTCTCAGAAGGAATTATGCCTTGTTTTGAGCTAGAAATAATTCAATGGTTCGAAAAATCTTATCAGTTCCGTTTACATCATACCATATGATTTCCGGATCACCAGAAAACCAGGTGTATTGTCTCTTGGCATAATGTCTCGTGTCTCTTGCAAGGCGTTCCAGGGCCTTTTCCCAGCTCCATTTGTTCTCTAAGAAACTTATCATATGCCTGTAGCCTATGGATTGCATCGATTTCAGGTCTTTATCATATCCCATGGCAAGAAGATTCTTCACCTCAGAAAGCAATCCCTGGGCAACCATGTGAAGAACCCGCTTGTTAATACGCTCGTAGAGATCTTTCCGCGGCCGTGTTAGGCCTATCTTGAGCGTTCTGTAACGGGGCGGCGGCACCTTTACTTGATTTGCCAAGTGCTGTGACCACGCTATACCGGTGAGATGATATATTTCAAGTCCCCGGAGCAGTCTTTGCGTGTCATTGGGGTGGATTCGCGCTGCAGATTGAGGGTCCTGCTGCGTGAGCTCACGGTGCAGGGCGGCACTTCCCTCTTCATGGAGCCTTTTGCGGAGGCTATGCCGCAGCGTTGTGATTTCCCTGTCGCCCTCTCCTTGACCTTTTGCTGCGATAATTTGATCTTCAGCAAAAACACCATCGAGAAACCCCTTGAAATATAACCCCGTTCCACCTGCAAGCAGAGGAATATTTCCATGGGCAAGAATTCTCTGGACACTGGTTTCGGCATCTCTGACAAACCTGCCCAGGGTATAATTCTCATCAGGATTGACAATATCGATAAGGTAATGCGGGATGCGCTCCATTTCAGCAGCGGTAGGTTTTGCAGTACCGATATCCATATGCCTGTATACCTGCATGGAATCGACGCTTATTATCTCACATGCAAATTTTTCAGCCACCAGAAGGGCAAGCTCGGTCTTGCCCACGGCTGTTGGGCCGCACAGAACGAGCAGAGAATGCTTCTGTTTTCCTGCAATCATTTTTTCCACGAAGATGCAGAACCATTAATCGATTAAAATGTGTTCATGTAGCTGAGCGAGTTTTCCCGGGCCGATACCAGGTATCTGCAGGATTTCATCCACTGACCGGAAAGGCCCTTTTTCTTTCCGGCGCTGCACGATCCTATCAGCCAGAACCGGCCCGATACCGGGCAGCGTGCTTAAAATGTTTTTGCCGGCGCGATTCACAGATATCGGTCGGAAGAAGATATTTGCCACTTCTGGAGGCAGGTTGACTACTTCGGGATAATCACCGTTGTATTGAATTGCTAATACCCTTTGTTCTGAACCGTTTATGCCAGCTTCTTCCGCGTCAGGAGGCAGCAGTCCGGGAAATTCTTCTTTCAGCTGTTCCGGGGTGAATAGATAGAGGCCTTCACGCAGAGTTGATGTCCCTGTTATCCAGACATATGTATCTGGTTTATGTTCCGGGGATGTTATTTCTTCTGTCGGGGGAAAGTCTAAGTGGAAACTGGATAAAGCCGAGACTGCAAGCAGAATGGTGGCCAGGACAAGAAAGACAAGAATAGTGTCCGGGGAGCTTTTTCCCTGAGGTTCACCTGCTGGATGACGATGAACCCCTTCCTTACCCCTGCTTCTTTTCATCCTTCATGAGTTTGTAGGTTATGGAATCAACCAGTGCCTGCCAGCTTGCTTCAAGAATATCATGGGAAACTCCGACTGTCCCCCATTCTGTTTTCTGGTCACGTGACTGAATAAGAACTCGTACCTTGGCTCCCGTACCATGTTCACCGGCAAGAACCCGAACCTTGTAATCAGCCAGCTCCATTTCTTTGAGATTTGGATAGAATCGTGTCAGGGCTTTGCGTAATGCCTTATCCAGGGCATTTACAGGTCCCTCGCCAAGGGCTGCGGTATGCACTTCCCCTTCTTTGCCAACAACAATTCGGATAGTGGCTTCATCCTGGGATGGTTCATCCATGCTGGACTTCTGGCTGATCACCCTGAAGCCCTTCAGGTCAAAGTAGTGGCGTTTGGTTCCCAGGGCCCGCCGCATGAGGAGTTCAAATGAGGCCTCGGCGCCCTCGTATTGAAATCCCTGGTTTTCCAGTTCCTTGAGTTCCTGGACAATTTGGCTGACGACAGGGTCCTTGCTGTCAAGATCAAGACCGAATTTTTTGGCCTTATACAGAACATTGCTCTTACCGGATTGATCGGAAATAAGAATGCGTCTGACATTTCCCACCCGCTCGGGTTCAATGTGTTCATAGGTTATGGGGTTGCGCTCTACGGCCTGGACATGCACCCCGCCCTTATGGGCAAAGGCTGACCTGCCCACATAAGGTTGATACTTGTTATGCGGCAGATTCGCCAGTTCATTGACAAAGCGGGCCGTTTCATAAAGGCGCTCTAGTTTTTTGCCGGCATTGACCTGGCAGTTCATCTTGAGGACCAGACCGGGGATAATGGAGGTGAGATTGGCATTGCCGCATCGTTCCCCGAATCCGTTCATTGTTCCCTGGACATGGGAAATAGACTCTGAGACTGCAACCAGCGAGTTGCCGACCGCTGTTTCCGAATCATTGTGGGCATGAATTCCCAGAGGGATGCTGCAGCCTTTGCTATGCAGATGTTTTTTGACCGCAGCAATAATTGGAGGGATTTCGCTTGGCAGTGTCCCGCCGTTTGTATCACAGAGCACCAGGCATTGAGCACCGCCAGCCACGGCCTTGTCAAGCGTGGCCAGAGCATAGGCTTGATTCTGCTTGAAGCCGTCAAAAAAATGCTCTGCGTCATAAAAGAGATATTCCGCATGGGGTTTAAGATACTGCAGGGATTCAACGATGATGGCTAGATTGTCTTCGAGACCGATTCGTAAAGCATCTCTGACATGCACATCCCAAGTTTTACCGAAAATGGTGATACCTGGAGTTTTAGCAGCAATGAGTGCCTGCAGGTTCTGATCCTGGTCCACAGGCTTGTTGAAATTCCGCGTTGAACCGAAGGCGGTCAGTTTCGCATGCTTCAGGGTATGATTCTGCATGGCATTAAAGTATTCCACGGCGCTTGGATTTGAACCGGGCCAACCGCCTTCAATAAAGTCAATGCCAAGCGTATCCAGTTTAAGACTGATGCGGATCCTATCCTCAACAGACAGGTTGAAATTTTCTGCCTGCGTGCCGTCGCGTAATGTCGTGTCGTATATCTCTACCTTGTGACCCATCGTATTAAATATAAGTTAAGTTTACTGGATATCTTTCTTGTCCAGGGCAAAAGCTTCATGGAGCGCCCTGACCGCAAGTTCTGTGTATTTTTCTTCAATGACACAGGAGACTTTTATTTCAGAGGTGCTGATCATCATGATATTAATACCTTCATGGGCCAGAACCTGGAACATGGTGGATGCAATACCTGAATGGTTGCGCATGCCCACGCCCACTATGGAGACCTTGGCAATATTGTCTGCACTGCTCACGTCTTCCGCTCCTATATCAGCCGCGACCTTTTTCAAAATCTCCAGGGCTTTCTTGTAATCGGTTCGCGGCACCGTGAAGGTCATATCCGTCAAGTCCCCTGCCCTGGTATTCTGGATGATCATGTCAATAACAATACCGGCATCGGAGATAGGCATGAAGATTTTTGAGGCTATCCCCGGTTTGTCAGGCACCCGGGAAATCGTAAGGCGGGCCTCGTTTTTATTATAAGTAACTCCTGAAACCAACATGGATTCCATTGTTTTATCCTCCTCGACCACCCATGTTCCTTCGGTTTCAACAAATGTTGACCGGACATGCAGTGGAACTTTATAGCGCTTGGCCAAACCGACTGAACGTATATCCAACACCTTGGCACCCAGGCTTGCCAATTCCAGCATTTCATCGTAAGAGATGCGTTCGATCTTGCGTGCCTGCGAGCAAATATTAGGATCGGCAGTGTAAACCCCTTCAACATCGGTAAAAATTTCACACTGATCGGCCTTGAGAGTTGCTGCCAGGGCAACTGCCGTGGTATCAGATCCGCCCCGGCCCAGCGTGGTAAGGTCGCCGTTCTCATCGACCCCCTGGAATCCTGCGACAACAACTACCTTGCCCTGCGCAAGTTGGGCCCTGATCTTATCAGTGTCAACAGACTGGATCCTTGCCTTGGTGTGCATGCTGCTGGTTAGTATCTTCACTTGATCGCCCAGAAAAGAGATGGCATCAAAGCCCGCAGCTTTAACGGCCATGGCGAAAAGAGACACGGTCACCTGTTCCCCTGTAGACAGCAGAACATCCATTTCCCGTGTGTCTGGTTGATCTTGCATGCTATTTGCAAGAGAAATAAGGCGATCTGTCTCACCAGACATGGCGGAAAGGACGATAACCATCTCATGACCCTGGCGGCAGTAACTAAGGACACGGGTGGCAACAGCCTTTATTTTCTCTGGGTTTCCGACCGATGTGCCACCATATTTTTGAACGATTAATGCCATAGTTTTTTAAACATGCTGTGAGATTAAATTATAAAACAATAAGACTGCACAGTGTAAACTTTATTGCCAAAAAAGCAACAATGTTTGCGTTTGAGAACGATATAATGCCCATTGTATCAAAAAACAAACTTGTAATACCTTTCAGATGTTGTTACAAAAACGCAACATTTTGTATAGCAAAAAATATTTTTGCTATACCGGGATTTCATATGCAGGTGAATTTCTTCAAGCTATTTAAATATAACAACAGGTAAACGATGGAAGCTGGAAAAATACTGACAGGCTTGGCGGTCTGTCTCTCACTCTGGATGGGGGTTGTCGTTGTTGTGCTGCTGTACAATGGTTCCCTGCATGACAAGGCCATTGCCACCCCCATCTCATCAGATATGAATTTAGAGGATTTCAAACCAACCCCCGTCAGTCTCTCCATGATTTCCGGAGAGATAAAAAAAGGAGAAAGCCTCGACCTGGCGATGAAGCGTCTGGACATATCCGATGCAGTCAGACTCGATATCATAAAAGGCTTCTCTCAAAAACTTGATTTCAAGATGCTGCAGCCGGGTGATCGTTTTAGCATTCTTTTTGATGAAAATAATGTTGCAATCCATGCCACCTATGAATCGGGTCTCCTGAATACACATCTACTGCAGCGCAACGAGCATGGTGATTACCTGGCAAGCAGACAGCCTGTTCCGCTTCAATACAAACTGGAAAGAATCTCGGGGGTCATAGGATCTTCACTCTATGCCGCCTTTCTGGAACTGGGGGAAGAGCCGAAACTTATCCATGCCTATGCTGATATTTTTGCCTCGAAAATTGACTTTAACACAGAAACCAGAGTTGGGGACAGGTTTGAACTCCTGGTCGAAAAATACTACAAGGATGAAATTTTCGTAGGGTATGGGAAGATTCTCGTTGCGAGTTATCAACAACGCGAAAATGAATATGCGGGATACTATTTTAGCTCTCTGAAAACTCCCGGTGGATACTTTGATAAAGATGGCGAAGCACTTGGAACCTGGTTCATTCGGTCGCCTATTCCATTTGGCAGGGTGACATCTAATTTTACCATGAAACGAAAGCATCCCGTCGACGGGGTTGTTCGACCGCATCTCGGGGTAGATCTGGCAGCCCCCTCTGGAACACCGGTTATGGCGACAGCGGAAGGGAAAATTGAATATATCGGCTGGAAGGGCGGTTTTGGGAAAACGATTATACTCAGGCATCACGGTGGGTACAGGACATATTATGGACACCTGAGCGGCTACAAAAAGGGATTAAAGAATGGAAGCAGTGTGCAGCAGAAAGACATAATAGCCTATGTCGGCTCGACCGGGATCTCCACTGGACCGCATCTTGATTATCGAATCCAGTACAACGGGGTATTCAAAAATCCTTTCGGCATAAAATTCAAGGCGAAAACCGTACTTCAGGATGAAGAACTGGCCCTTTTTCTCCAGGCCAGCAGCCAGATCGCCGGGGTTTTCAATAATAAAACGAACGAAAAAACACTGCAGGTAAGAAGCCTGACCCTGACTGAAAATAACTCGATTTCCTTCCTGTAACACCTTTTGATGTTGCCTTTTTCCCCATTTAACGTTGTACTGGTGGAACCGGAAATTCCACCGAATACCGGGACCATAGCCAGGTTGTGCGGTGCAACCGACACGGTTCTACATCTCGTGAAGCCCCTTGGGTTCAGCACTGATGATAAACACCTGAGGCGGGCCGGACTTGACTACTGGGAATATGTAAAAATTGTTTACTGGGAAAACCTAGATTCCTTTTTAAATGCCCAGGAAGAACAAAAACTCTATTTTTTTACGAAGAAAACTGGTCCTCCGTATACCAGGGCAGAATTCAACCCCGGGGATTTCCTGATTTTCGGCAGGGAAACGAAAGGCTTGCCAGAAGGCATCATAAAGCTGTATATAGACCGCTGTTACACCATACCCATGAGCAATCCGAGAATCAGAAGCCTCAACCTTGCTAATGCTGCTGGCATTGTTTTGTATGAGGCTCTCCGCCAGCAGGCACTGTGGTAGAACTTCCGCATCTGACTGTAATTCGGCAGGGTTGTTTTCTGTGAAAAACAAGTTGATACGAAATGTTTCAGACAAATTACAATTTGGAGGTAAACTCTGATGCCTGAGCGTATTTATAATTTCAGTCCTGGTCCAGCCACCCTGCCCTATGAGGTTTTGCTCCAGGCTGCAAAGGATATAGTCAATTTTCAAGATAAGGGCATAGGACTTATCGAGATGAGTCATCGCAGCAGGGAATTTATCCAGGTTGTCGATGACTGCGAGGCACTGCTCCGCGAATTAATGTCCATTCCGGATAACTACAAGGTGCTTTTTCTGCAGGGAGGCGCTTCAACCCAGTTCGCCATGGTGCCTATGAATTTCCTCGGCCCGGGGAAGAAGGCCTGTTACCTCAACACCGGGACCTGGGCCAAAAAGGCTATCAAGGAGGCAAAACTTTTTGGCACTGTTGATGTGGCCTATTCCAGTGAGGATACCAATTTTGACAGGGTTCCCTCCCCTGGAGGCTACACGATATCAGCCGAAACCGAATACCTCTACTTTGTTTCCAATAATACTATATTCGGCACCCAGTTCCAGCAGATGCCCGAGACTGAAAAAGTAATGATCTGCGATATGTCGTCGGACATCCTGTCCCGCTCCATTGATGTTAGCCGCTTCGGCATGATCTTTGCTGGAGCACAGAAAAACATGGGGCCTGCCGGCTGCACGGTAGTTATTATCCGCGAGGATCTTCTGGACAGAACACCTGAGAATATCCCGACCATGTTTCGATATAAAACCCATGCTGATAAGGGGTCAATGTTCAATCCCCCGCCCTGTTTTGCCATCTATACCATTGGGCTTGTCCTGAGATGGCTGAAGAAAACCGGGGGGCTTGCAGCAATCGAAAAAATAAACAGGGAGAAAGCAGCCCTGCTCTACAAGGCAATTGACAACAGCAACTTTTACAGGGGGCATGCCCAGGTGGGGTCCAGATCCCTGATGAATATAACTTTTAACCTGCCGACCCCTGAACTCGAAACCAAATTTGTCCAGGAAGCCACCGCTGCGTCACTTGATGGCCTGAAAGGACACAGGTCTGTCGGCGGGTGTCGGGCTTCCATATATAATGCCTTTCCCCTGGATGGTGTCGAAAAACTGGTCAGCTTCATGCAGGAGTTTGAGAAGAAAAATTCCTGATTTTTTTGCCGGGCCGGTGTCGATACTAAATGAAATGAGTTCTCGTCTCAAAAAAACGTGAATTATGAAGGAAATATAATCCGCCCTCCCAGTGAGGCCCACTCTATCATCCTGCAGGTTTCAGTCGGTTGTTCCCACAATAAATGTACTTTCTGCGGGGCATACAAAGGGGTGCGCTTCCGCATTAAGGATGCTGCCGCGATCCATGAGGATATTGAATTTGCGGCACGATATTGCGGAAAGCAGCAGCGCGTCTTTCTTGCTGATGGAGATGCGCTCATCATACCTACGGAGCGACTGGAGGATATTTTTTCCAGTATCCGGCAAAATCTGCCTTGGATAAACCGCATCAGTCTCTACGGCAACGCTAAGAGCATTCTCCGGAAATCTGTTGATGAACTGAAAGGATTTAAAAAGTTAGGACTGGACAGGGTATACATGGGGCTTGAGACCGGTCATGATCCAACATTGAAGCGGATCAGGAAGGGAGTAACCGCGGCACAGATGATTGAGGCGGCCGGGATGGTACGTGATGCCGGCATCTTTCTTTCTGTAACCGTCCTGCTGGGAGTGGCTGGCATTCATGAGTCTGAAATGCACGCCAGAGAAACCGGCCAGGTCCTGACAAGGATGAAACCGAACCAGATTGCCGCATTAACCCTGATGCTCCTGAAAAATACACCGCTTTACGCAGATGCGGCATCCTCCACTTTCTTCCTGCCTGACCAGAAGGCTCTCCTTAATGAACTCAAGGTGATGGTGCAAAATATAACCCTTGAACGCGTCCAGTTCCAGTCAAACCATGCATCAAATTATCTGCCTTTATCCGGCAGGCTGCCAAAAGATAAAAGGCTGATCCTGCAGAATATTGAAGATGCTCTTGCAGGACGCCGGTACCTGCGACAGGAAAATCAGAGAGCTCTCTAAATTACCATGGAAAAGACGGACCTGACAAACCTGACCCTGTCGCAGCTGACAGATTATCTCATGAGCCTTGGACTGCCAAAATATCGGGGAATTCAGGTTTTTGCCTGGCTTTACAGGCCTCACATAACCGACTTTGACCAGATGACCGACCTGTCAAAAGAATTAAGGGAAATGCTGGCTTCGCAGTCAAGTTTTCAGTGGCCGGAAATTGCTGAGGTTGAACAGTCAAAGGACGGGACCGTAAAATACGGCTTCAGGCTTTCAGACAGTAATTATATTGAATCTGTACTTATCCCCGAAGATGAGAGAAATACCCTGTGCGTCTCATCCCAGGTTGGTTGTGCCATGGGGTGTGAATTCTGCCTTACGGGGGCAATAGGGTTCAGACGAAACCTAACACCAGGGGAGATAGTGGGCCAGGTTGTAAAAGTGAGGGACCGCTTATGCGAAACATATCACTCACGAGCACCCTTGAGTAATCTTGTGTTCATGGGGATGGGGGAGCCACTGGCAAATTTTGATAATCTGGTGATCGCGCTTGATATTCTGACTGAACAGCGTGGTCTTGATTTTTCCGATCGAAGGATTACGGTGTCAACATGTGGATTAGTGCCCAAAATCGAGGA
>Ga0111148_1051_pt1 | contig 14538 bp, 17 predicted proteins | sample DeeMarSeWOR28_12_FD_80359 | JGI IMG/M metagenome (GOLD analysis project Ga0111148, IMG submission 80359) | Desulfobacterales bacterium SG8_35 | reverse complement strand
TCGAACGTTTTGGCCTTTTCCTCAATGTTCTGGGTAAGAAAGGGATCATTTTACTGGAAAGGGAGATATCCTTCTATATCGGCCTGACATTCATTGTGCTCTCAATTCTCCTGAGTTTTTTTTCAATTTTGCAGCATAAAAACGTGGTAACCAGCCTGCAGCCGGCAGAAATCCCAAGGGGATATAATCTCTGGGGAGCTGCAATAGTGAACGGTATCGTAGGAATTCTCGGCATAGTCATCGCATCCTACATATACTATGGCTTCCGGGGCTGAAAAAATATTAGGACATTGGGGAACTGAACTGGTAATTGCAGGAGCACTCCTTGCCACGAGTAGTGCCATCAGCGGCACAGTATTCGGCGCCTCTAGACAAATGGCTGTCATTGCTAAAGACGGTTATTTCCCGGCTATTCTGGCAAAACGCAGGAATCAGAAACCGGTTTACGCAATTATTGCCATGTCGGGCATGGCTTTCTGCCTGATTCTTGCCGGTTCGCTTGAGGTCATTCTTGAATTTGGCAGCGTAACCTTTCTGCTTGTGTCTTTGTTGATGGCATATGCGAATTACAAAATACATGATTTAACGGATTCTTCCGTCTCCCTGACTATTTTTTCCCTGATCGGCCTCTTGCTGGGCGCAGTATTTATTGTCTACTATGCGGTCAGTACGCATATACAGCAGATGATTTTTATCGGTGGCTTATACGGCTTATTGACTCTTGGCTCCTGGCTTTATTCCAGAGGCAGAAAATTATCCTTCTCTTAGCTTACAGGGTACTTCACCCGATGCAATGCATTCAACGCGTCCATTTTTGCTGCGAAACCCGGTTCTTTCAATACTCATAGAGTAAACGTTGTTTCCAGGAATGATATTTCATTCTGTTCCATTGATTCCCCTAGCGACATTTTTCCCTTACCAGAAATTCCTTTCAGAAAATTTTTCACATCACAAGCAATTTCAGGTCTTTTTCTTTCGCCCCATTTAATCCATTTTTATCAAATAGTTAAGCAGCAAAAAATGTTGCCTGCCTTTACTGGCCTCTGGCATACTCCTCCCTCTTTTAAAATAAGGCATAAATTTTGCTTTTTGATACGGAGTGAATTCGGATTGCAGAAGCTATCATTAAATAAAAGGAGGATTTCATGAAACTGTTTAAAGTTCTTTTCATGTACTCGATAGTTCTTTTGGCTTTTTCATCAGCAGCAGTTGCAAGTGATTTTGACTGGGCAAAGGATCTCAATATTCGGGCCCAGGCAGACCCGGCAGGTTTCAAGGCAACCCTTGCAACACGGTTTAAAATTGGTGATGTGCATGTTGACGCCGTGCTCAGCAATGTTGATGATCCGGCAGACGCTTACATAATGCTGCGGCTTGGGGAGATGTCAGGAAGGCCGGTAGATTATGTTGTCAAACAATACAGGAGCAACAAGGATAAAGGCTGGGGGGCACTGGCGAAGAGTCTGGGCATTAAACCGGGCTCCCAGGAGTTCCATGCCCTGAAGCGCGGCCACGACTTAACAGAAAGTAACAGGCGCGGCAAAGTTCTCTACAGCAGCTATGATCATGGCAGTAATAGTTCTATTGACGACGACAAGGGAAAAAATAAAGGGAAAAAATAAATTGATTGTTGCGAGAACTTTTCAGAACTTACCAAAACAAATGAAGCCGGGGTTCGGAGCCGAGATTCCCCCTCCGGCTTTTACATCAGGGATATTGGAGTTGAAAATTCAGATCCCTTCAGCCCGGTAACTATTAAGAAACTCACTGAAACCTGCTGCTTCAGCCGGAAACTTGAGATTTCCTGTGCCAGGAAGTTTCAATAATCTCAGGATTAAAAATGGAACCAATAGTTATAACCTCGTTTTCGCTAGGATTACTCTTTGGTGGAGTCGTAACTGCCGCTGTTTCAATAAATGAACTGAGAAGACTTCGAGAAATAATATCCGCTAAAAATTTCAAAGAAGAAGGTGAAGTAATTGAATAATCAGAAAATAACGGTGACCTGACCTTTCGAATTTATCCTGCCTCCGCCAGTATACTTTATCATTCCTGACTTTTCACATTGCACAAATTGACTTAATCTTGTGCTATACCTTTAAATCAAACAAGGCCTTTGGCAGGTTCACTATAAATCCGTGTGGGCTCGATTAAATACAACCTTTGGATTAGATTTTTCTACCTCCCTGAAAACCAATACTCTCTTAAATACTCCTAACACAGTATTGTTTTACTGTTCATATTTGTTATATTTTTTAATTGCTGGAAATAGGCTTTTAGCAATTTTGCGGCATCTATCAAGGTTCCCTTAATTTCTGCAGGTATTATGGCTGGCAGGGGAAATCCAATTTTTATTCCCAACCGGATTAAGAGATTTTCAGATGGTTAAAAGAACAACTCCCCCAGATTTTATTTCTGCTCAAGATGTTTTGAGGACAGAGGTCATTATTAACCAGGCCCTGATAGACATCCTGATTGCCAAGCAGGTCATCACCGAGGAAGAGTTGGTGAAAAGCATTAAAAACATTAAGCGGGATCACCAAAAACTGCTCAATGAATCAAGCAAAATAGTCACATTAAAACGATAAGTTTTACATGAGAGGAAGAGCATAGAAGATATTCCTTATTGTTTGCCTTTACTTTGGAAAAACTTAGCTGCACGGGGTTTATTTTTAAATTTTCACCTGTTTTATCGGCAAGGAGACACCCGGATGTCCTTCACCAAAGCTGAGCTCATTAGCCGGGTTCATTCATCTGCTTCCAATTTTAATAAAGCGCAAGCTCGTCAAGCGGTTGAAAGCATTCTGTGTATTTTGAAAACCTGTCTTGAAAATGGCGACGATGTCCTGCTTTCAAGGTTTGGAAAATTCAATGTCAAAGTAAAACCTGCAAGGAAAGGAAGGAATCCTCAAACCGGTGAACCAGTGATACTGGAAGCAAGGAGAGTTGTGACTTTTAAACCAAGTGGGATATTGCAGAAAAAAGTGAATGGAAAGTAACCAGATTTTATCCCTCAAAGACAGTTCGAACATCTCATGATTTACCCAATAATCCCTTATACATCAGGCAGTCAGATTACTTTCTCGCGCCAACCTCTCCCGGTAGCAGTCAAGAATAATTGCATGCACATAACCACATCCCACCATTTCTTTTTTGATCGATTCTCCCGGGTATAATTTTTACAAGATGCAGTGTATTTCATACACTCAAAGTAACTATTTAATATCTAAGGGATTAATTATTTCTTGTTCTCTTTCTTCTTCCGCCGACTGTAGTCAATACCATACATAAATTACATCAAAGTGTAGTGTATATTCCCCTCCCTCTTATTTTTTCTTTAACAAAACAATACGTTACGGGCAGACAACATAATTGGCATGTTTTTTGCTATGTAAGCCGGTACAACGAAATATCCATTTTAGTGTGTCTGAAAAACGCCATTGCCTGGAAGTACTTCGGTTTAAACCAGGCCGGTTATAGGAGAATTGAAAACATGGACAATAAACCCCTGATCCCGATCCAGCACCTGGTTATCCATCTCTGTGCAACTGCTGTACTATGGGGAGTAATTTTTAAACTTATCTTCTGAGGTTTATATGGCTGAACGAATAAATTCGAAAACAATTATTTCTACAGAAGAGGCCTTACGAATAGAGATCATGGTCAATCAAGCCCTGGTCGATATCCTGATCGCTAAGCAGATTGTGTCTGAGGGAGAACTGATTGCAGCCTTACGAAAAATAACGAGGCAGCAGGAATTCTTTTTCGAAGGTGCCAACGTGACTGTTTCATGAAAAGAGCAACATGTGTTCTAAGACAGGGTAATAATTATCCTGCCTTTTTTATATAAAAAGTTCAGATGGTTGCGTGTTCGCCCCTGTAAGTATAACACTGCTCACCTGAACTAAAAAAGCCGGAGAAGGAAGCTGTTTCCATCTCCGGCTTTTTTTTATTAATATTCAAATATAAATCATTCTTTCCACCAGGCACGGCAACTCCCCAAATAGCTTTAAATAATTTCTATTGGGCATATTATTTTGACTTTTTGCAAGGATGATGTTTATTTTTTTTAAATAGTTATCGTCAATATACATGGAATAATTTGACCTGGTTGTTGAGGGAACAAAATATATATAATTGTGCTGGATAAATACCACAAATTGTAAAAGACTTGCTTTTTTTATGAACCGAATCCTATTAAAAACCGGGAAATTTCTGCTGGGCCTTGTCCTGCATAGCTTGATCCTGGTGGGCTGCTCTACTGATAAAGACTGGCGAACCGCCAGTCGTGAATCTGCCGGAATTGCGCCAGACCCTGCCAGCACAAACGAGGCGGTTCTACAGGTTTATGGCGCCAAAGCCTGGAGCTGGCGTGGCTGGTTTGCCATCCATACCTGGATCGCGGCAAAACACACCGGCGAAATCTCCTATACAGTTTACGACGTCGTCGGTTGGCGCAGCCATCACAACCAGCCGGTCCTGAGGATCTGTTACGATGTCCCCGACCGTTACTGGTATGGAGAAAAGCCAAGGGTAATCAAGGAGTACCGAGGAAAAGGGGTTGATAAACTCATAAATGCCGTGCACGAAGCTGCAAAAGCCTATCCATGGAAAACAACTTATAAGGTTTTCCCGGGCCCCAACAGTAACACCTTTACCGGTTGGATAGCCAAAAAGGTACCGGAACTGGAGCTAAACCTTCCCTTTTCCGCTATTGGTAGCGGTTACGCTGATTAGAAAGCCTCTAATCATTGTTTTATAAATTAGCTATCCATGTCAAAAGGTTTTTTCAGTTGTTCAAATGCCGGCTTAGTCAATTCAGATTATATTGCGAGCTTTGTCAATATTACTGCCTCACATGGAAACGAAGATTTTAATCCGGAAAATTTACACTTTTGCCGAACACATGGATATCGAGATTAAACCCTAACCTCAGTTTAATCATCTTCGTAACCGAACTTTTCCTTCCAATAGCACTCACAACATGCCAATATTATTGGCATAACCTTATTCCAGGGGTACTATGCCTCCTATTAACCTGCTGAATTTAAATTCAGGCAAAAATGTGACAAAAACATCTAATTTGGCAGGAGAGCTTGATTAAATCATTATCAGGTGGATTGGATCGGATTTTCCGTTGACAGCCTGTCCAGTGATTTATTATGGGTTCTCTATAAGTCATGATTTGGAGGTGGTCTATTAGTACTATTCCAAGTTGGGAAGTGGGCTTAAAAATCAATTTCCAAGCACCTGTTATTCTGCGCACATGATAAAAATTCTCCGGATACTTCATTGAAGGATGGGGCTATGAGAAGAATTGCACTTGTGAACCAAAAAGGCGGCTGCGGGAAAACAACAATAGCAATAAATCTGGCAAGCTGCTTGGCAGAAAAGGGAGAAAAGGTTTTATTAATTGATCTTGATCCTCAAGGGCATTCTGCCCTTGGTCTTGGATACAAACCCAATCAATCTGATAAAAGTCTTTATGAAGTATTACTTGGGGAAATACCGGTTGAGGACGCAATTCAAAATTTAAGAGAAAATCTCGACTTCCTTCACAGCGACATGGTTTTAAGCGCCTTTGAACAAGTAATGGCGGGTGTTGAGGGAAGAGAATTCAAACTCACCCAGTGCATAAAAGCTATTCAGAATAATTACGGATATACGATTATTGACAGCCCACCCAGTGTCGGTCTTTTGACTTTTAACGGCCTGATGGCTTCTTCAGAAATAATCATTCCAGTTGACCCGAGCACCTTTTCATTGAATGGTTTAAGTAAACTGCTTGAAACAATCAGAATCATAGAAGAAAAAACTAAACACCATCTTTTCGTCAGGATCGCACCCAATAATATCGATATGCGAACAAATTTTGGCAGGAAAATAGTTGAAAAATTAAAAGAAAATTTCCCTTTGAATTGCTTGAATAACTTTGTTCATTCCTGTACCGCATTAAAAGAAGCAGCCAGTCTTGGAAAACCGATTGTTGATTATGATAGACGGTGCAACGCCTTTCGAGATTTTCAAAATCTAACCCAAGAGATTATCAACAAAACTGATGAAGCCGGTGTTGAGCCGCAAAATCTCAATGTGATTATGTCAGCTGCAAATTTAATAAATCCTTCCGCAAATAGGGTTGTTTTCAGTCTTGAGGCACCTGCGGATGCAACGGTACAAATCGCTGGAGACTTTAATAACTGGGTTCCTGAATCCCTTTACAGGCGAAATCTTCATGGCAAATCTGTCTGGCATACAATGATCTCGCTTGAACCAGGAGTTTATGCATATAAATATGTGCTAAACGGGGATTGGATATCTGATCCGACAAACGACAACACTGTCGATGATAATCGGGGTGGGAAAAACTCTCTCATTCAGATTTGATTTGGAGTGGTCTTAAATTTTTCAGAAAATTGATATAACTTCCTTACTGCGGATAAACACTCGTTTAAGCATTAGCACGTTATTCTGGGCATGGTAAACACAACCTGATGAACGATAAAAATGAACCGCAGAGGGGTTTAGAAAAGATTTACCATTTTTTTCTGACCGGAGAAGCTCCGTCGAATCAAACCCCAGGAACCTCGGGCAACAATAGTTTTTTAAACGGAGAAGCCCGCCTCCTGAAGAGCACGATTCAGCAGCTTGATGATGAATATAGTCTGCTTAAAAATACCGTCGCCCAATTATATGTCCTCAGAGAATCCTGTAAGGGAAATTATCACAATACACAAAAGTCTTACGAAGACATTCTCTGGTTTAAAGGGGCGGAGGCTATCCTGCAGGATGCTATTGTGAACTTAATCAAAACGCTCCGATTCATAGACACAAATAATAATCAAGGGGCTGCCTTAGATAATAAAAATTATGGGCATGACTAGAATAATGGATTTTGCCGTATAATTTTGAGGATCAATTTATTGCACGCCTGCTAAAAAGTTTAACCCCCGGTTTATGCTGACAGAAATTACTAATGCAATGCGGCAAGACAAATCGAATTCACGGAGCAATGGTCCAGATCAGCCTATCAGCGCTCTGCAGTGGCCCCAGGGGATTTTTGGCATCATCCAATTCGTCGGTGCTGGGTCTGCCACTGCTGAGTTTGTAAACAACAAGACTATCCTTCAGCACGATTAATGCCATGAACTCCCAACCGCTGACAGTGGTTTTGCGCCTGAAATTAAACAGGTCAAGGAAGACATTGCCAAAGCGCTGGGAGTCATATTTACGGATAATGATCTCGTAAGCCGTGCATTGTTCCTGGTCATCAAGACAATCCTGGAGTCCCTCCGCAAGGTCCCCAATGGTAATCGACTGGTTGGGCATGAATCGCTCCATGATGTCAAGATAGTTGAGAATCTTTATATTTGGGGTCACCTCAGGAGCAAAACCCAGTTTCTCTAACTCATCTTTTTTTGTCTGGTAAGGATTGATCTGATCAAAGGCATTTTTTGCTTCCGCGAATGAGTTCCAAGGGGTGACAACAATCTTCTGTTGCCGCGGGAGCAGTGCTGTTGTTGAACACCCGGAAAACATCGCTGCCAAAAAGACCAGGAGAATAACACGCAACACCCTTAAAAGAAGAGCACCCCCCGGGATGAAAGCATGGTGGGATAATTTGTTTTCACTGCCGGTCAGCATGTCTTGTTGTTTGTTTTGGCCCTTAGAGTTGTTTTAAAAAATCGATAATCCATCCTCGATTTTAGAACCCGGTATTACATAAATTCTATACTTTTAACAATCTTCTCGGCTTCTGCAGCGTACTTTTCATAGTAGTGCAGTGCCGTACCAGTGTACATTACGAGATAAAGCCTGCGCTCCTTGATGGCGCCAGCTGCAAATCCCTTGTATTCAAGCCCCGCCTTGGAGGCATAGGAAAAGTCGACCCAAAAACCTTCATGCCCTCCAATGGTCAAAGGCAGTAGGTTATGCTCCTTTATTTGATGAAACTGCCTTTGAACAAGAGTTGCTTCCAGGAGGTCCATGACTTCCAACAAGGTCATTGCAGCCTCAAATATCGGCATCTTTTCAGCTTCCTGTCCTGGTGATGCCTTAAAGAGGGGGGAGCCGTCCTCGATTCCCGGGAAAAAAATCAGCCTTTGCAGGCCTGGGCCATCCACGGTCCATATGATAACACCGTTCTCTTTTGCCATACTCCAGCTTATTCCCGGATCGACCATGAAGGCCTGCCCCACCTCCACTTTCTTTCCTGCTTCAATCAAGGTGTAATGGGCACATCCTGTAACAATTAAAATAACTCCAACCACGGCAGCAATTAAGTGAAATCTGTATTTCATTGGCCCTCCCTTGAAAGCATGTATATAATCATTTCCCGGTCTACGCAATCCGGTTTAAGTGCAAGATACTCTTGTAAAGAAGACCGTGCCTTGACACTTTCTCCCTTCTCCAAATAAAGCAGCCCCAGTGCCCGTAAAGTTTCTGGAGGGAATTCGGCTTCACTTCTTGCTTTTTCATAGGCGGCAAGAGCCTTATTAAGGTCGTCTTCCTCCCCCCGCAGCCGGTACAGTTCCCCCTTGAAGTAAAAGAGTTCGCCAAGTGAGGCGCCATCCTCTATGAGCTGATCCAACAATACTTCCGTACGGTCAAAGTCACGCAGATGCATCTCATCCTGCAGAAATTTGTACCGCAATGGCAAGAGATGCTCCCGGAAGGCTTCAGCTTCTGTGGAAAAGCCGTTTCCCCGGGCAACGATACGGTCTGACAATTCATCAAGGGCTGTCATGCGCTCCCTGCCCGGTGGATGACTATCGAACAGCAGCAGGGAGAAATTTTTATCTTTACTCGCCTCAACCTCCTGGATTACTTTTTCCCAGAGGTCACCAGCCTCATGCGGTTCATAACCCGCCCGTGCCATGAAGGCGAGGCCATAGCCATCAGCTTCACGCTCCTGGTCGCGGCTGTAAGCCTGCAGGCTGCTGATGGCCGCCAGGTAAGCCAGATCGCCGGCCACACCAACACCGGCAACGGCGGTTGCCAACTGGACAAAAACCAAAGCGCCTGATGTATTGACAACATCATGCAGCCGCTGCAGGGAATGCCGCCGGATATAATGCCCGATCTCATGACCGATCACCGAGGCCAGCTGTGCTTCATTAGTAACCCGCAGCAGCAAACCCGACCAGATTAAAAGAACACCGTTTGGTGCCATTGAGGCATTGAAATACGGTACCTGCAGAACGTAAACTCTTATATCTCCACAATATTCAGGTGCAAGGCGGCAGACAATATCCTTGAGGTAGTCATTCAGGTCCTGGTCATCAATACGGTTGCCTGCGCTTTTATAATCAAATTCAGCCTTATCCATGACCATCCAGAGGCCTGCCTCGTCAGAATCCAAGGGCGGACGCTCTCCTGGTTTCTGGTTTTCCAACTCGCGATTTGAAACTTCCTGGATTTGCAATGTGTCTGCATTGGACTGTTCAAGCACATCCATCTCATAAAGCGGCTGCTCATATTGCTGTTTGTTCATGGTGGCACATCCGGCACCAGCCAGCAAAAGAAATAACAGGGCAGTTATCAGGCGAATCATGTCTACCTCATGTTGGAAAATCGATCAGGAGTTCATCAATGCTTGAGGCGGCATCTTCCCTGTTGCGCAGGTCTCCCACCGCCCTCATAAGGCGATTGAACCATACAACCTGGCCGGTGTTCAAATCCACTAGGGAGGCAAATCCCACCTGCTGCCCTCCCGGCATGCCAACTCCAAAGGCAGCAGCCACCAGGATGACTCCCACACGTCCAGCTGAAGCATAGCTGTCGCGCAGGTAAATGAAAAGAGCATAGTCCGCTCCGAATTTCTCCTTAAGAAATCCGGCCTTTTCCCCGAGAGTCCAATCGAGGCCGCTCTTGTTCGGCAGCTTGAAAAGTTCAATATATTTATGCAGCAGGATGGTCTGCCCCACAGCCTCGTGCAGTTTAATCAATTGTGTCTGCAGTTTCCGCTCTTCAGCATCCAACTGCTCTGCCCCGATGTTTAAATCTACAACCTGGACTCGGCTCTGGGAGGCTATTTTTTCACTGATAGCCTGATGCACAAACCTGTCGGCAGCAGCAGTCCAGGCAGCATTCGGTTCCAGGACACCACCAGCGGTGAGTTCGCTCAATTCTATATCCATTAGCATGAGCAGGATACGTTCCGTGTTTTCACGCAGGCTGAGATCTGCAACAGCCTTGTGTGATGTCGTTGCGCAACCACTGGTCATGATCATAACCGGCAGTATAATAATCACTGCAGCTAATCGTAACGTTTTCATTGAACCCTCATTATGCAATAGTAGAAAGCAATCCTGTCTTTTCGGCTTGCCGTGATGGAATGGTGCTGACAAGTTCCATATCAAATCCACTGAAAAGTGCTCTCAGCAGTAGAAGGGTGATGGCGACCTGCAGTGTCTTTCAGCCCGAATCCTCACAAACTGGCGCCCCCTAAAAAACAGTCCGATACTTGACTTATCAGTTCCATTTAATGAATCCCGGCACAGGCTGTCAACAAGAAACCCCAAACGAATGTATGTGCTGGAGAAAATGAGGACACTATTATTTTCAGAAAAAAACCATCGTACTCCGGAATGGCGAGAAAAACAGCGTTTACACCGGTTGCGTGTCCCAATCGATTTGGAAAAGTGTTGCTCGCAATAATAATAAGGAGCAGCTCATGAACAAAGCGTGTTAAAAGGTGAGAGGAAGAGACAAGGATAACTGCATCAGACCTGACTGCAGAAGTTTGATGTAAAACTGAACAAAAGCCTCAGGAGCAGACATTCCTTGATGCAGTGAAAGTGATTGACGGTGTGGATGCGCCGTGCTGCACAGAAATAAAAAACTTTATCAAACAGTTGAATGGCTGTATTCTTGTTGCTCCCCTTTAACGCTTATCAGCGCGGAGCCCTGTCATGGATGTGCAAAGGCCAAGCACCGGGTCTTCTGCTTTCATGGTCTCCCATCTTCCCGATTTTTTTGATCGTTTTGGTATAAACTTCACCATAGACGGGCCGCAGCTTGAATATTTCGTTTATGAGAAAAAGAACGGCCTTGATGTTTCCCGTTCGCTCACGATCTGCCTGGATGAGCCAGGGGGAGAGATTAGAATGATGACGTTTTATCCCGCTCTATCCATGCATCAGGGCTGCCGTTTTCTTTCTGCCGCTTGTTTTTTCATGGTCATGCAGCATTTCGCCAACTTTCGTCATATTGCGTCCGGCTGTCAAATCCTGATCGAAACCAGGAAGGGCGTATTTGATGCCTTTTATGCTCTGCTGAAGGATTTCGTTCACATCGTGATCTGCGGCAAAGGGGACCGGGTCGTTATCCAGAACAGTTTCCTGCCCCTGGGCATGGATACCTCAATGATCAGCGAACGCCCGCTTGCGGACCAGGATGCAGAGTAATAAGCAGTCGGAGAGGTGGGTCCGTATTCTCTCCTCATCGACGGCGCCTGCCTGAAACTCCTGAGCCTTTTTACGAGTCTGGCCGCATAAAGACAGGCTCTCTGCACCCCTATGCAGCCTGCCTTTCCTGGTAAATATTTTCTCCGGACAGGGCCGCTTCCTTCATTGCCAGGTACTCGTCAAAGTTCATCATCACGTCGATGATGCCCTCCGGGGTTATCTCGACAATCCTGTTTGCCACGGTGGCCACGAACTGGTGATCATGTGAGGCAAAGAGCACCACCTCCGGAAAAGCGATCAGGGCATTATTCAAAGAGGTGATCGACTCAAGGTCGAGATGGTTGCTGGGCTCATCGAGGATGAGGGCATTGGCGCCAGAGAGCATCATTCTGGAGAGCATGCAGCGCACCCGTTCGCCACCTGAGAGAACAGAGGTTTTTTTCATTGCCTCCTCTCCGGAAAAAAGCATTTTACCCAGAAACCCCCGGACAAAACTTGCATCTTCCTTGGGAGGGGCATACTGGCGCAGCCAGCCGATAAGATCAAGCTCCCCGTTACCGAAGTAACCATTATTCTCTTTCGGGAAATAGGCGTTTTTAATGGTCACCCCCCAGCGGAAGCTGCCCTTGTCCGGGGCAAGCTCCCCGGCCAGTATCTGGAACAGGGTAGTTTTTGCTAGACTGTTGGTCCCGACAAAGGCAATCTTGTCACCCTTGTTGACAGTGAGGTTGAGATCCTCGAATAGTGAGACCCCTTCGATTTCCTTGGATAGACCGTTGATCTCCAGGATGATGTCGCCGCAGGGCCGCTCCGGCTTGAAGACGATGTACGGATATTTCCTGGAGGAGGTCGGCATGTCATCGAGGGTGAGCTTCTCAAGCAGCTTCTTGCGCGAGGTTGCCTGCCTGGCCTTGGAGGCATTGGAGCTGAAGCGCTGAATGAACCCCTTCAGCTCTTCCGCCTTGGCCTTTACCTTCTTGCTCTCGGTCTCCTTCTGGCGGAAATGGAGCTGGCTGGCCTGGTACCAGAAGTCATAGTTGCCGACATAAATCCGGATCTTGCCGTAATCGATATCCGCCACATGCGTGCAGACCTGGTTCAGGAAATGGCGGTCATGGGAGACGATGATAACCGTATTCTGGAAGTGGGAAAGAAAATCCTCCAGCCACCTGATGGCATCCAGGTCGAGCTGGTTGGTGGGCTCGTCCAGGAGCAGAATACCCGGGTTGCCGAACAGTGCCTGGGCCAGCAGTACCCGAACCTTATCGCTGCCGTCAAGCTCCTTCATCTTTTTCTGGCGCATCCTTTCAGGGATACCGAGGCCGCTTAAGAGCACCGCGGCCTCTGCCTCCGCCTCATAGCCGTCCATTTCTCCGAATTTGATTTCCAGTTCACCGGAACGGATGCCGTCTTCCTCGCTGAATTCGGCCTTGGCATAGAGGGCCTCACGCTCGGCCATGACCCTGTAAAGCTTCTTGTGGCCCATGATCACGGTATTAAAAACGGTGACCTCATCGAAGGCGAACTGGTCCTGGTTAAGCATAGCGATGCGCTGCCCCGGACCCTTGGAGATCTGGCCCCGGTCCGGCTCAAGCTGCCCAGCCAGTATTTTCAGAAAGGTTGATTTGCCGGCGCCGTTCGCCCCTATCAGGCCGTAGCAGTTGCCGGGCGTGAACTTGATGTTGACGTCCTGGAATATGACCCTCTTGCCATAGGAGAGAGCAATATTGGATGCGGTTATCATGGTCTTGTCCTCATAATAAAAGCCATGTGGGAAGTCCCCATGGCATCTGGTGTTTTTGGTTTGGGAAAAAGGAAGAGAACTGTTAATCTTCTTGTTCAGAAGGGGTCTCTTCAGCCCCTGCGGTATTATTCTGCTTCTCCAGTTTGCGCCGCCTTTTTTCCTCTTTCTTTTTTTTCTTTGCCAGTTCCTTCTGGCGCTTTTCATATGAATAATTTGTTTTGGCCAAAATGCATTCCTCTATTGTTGGTTGTTGTTGTGAGTAAAAGTTATTGCGGGCAAAAGCCTTGCAGCATTCTTTATTATCGTAAAAACTGTCACTGCCTGCGAATCAGCGGGAAACTTCTCCTGCCACAACTTATTTGTCTTAGTTGAATAAATAGAGAATGCCAGGTAGCCAAAACAACGGTCGCTTCCGTGGGACTCTGCTGTCCGGTTGTAAGTGATCAGCAGAAACTTGGATAACGGCTTCTAATCTTACGGGATGAAAAGTCTCGGAAGGGAAGAACGACGCATGCAGAATTCGCCAGACACTTAGCGCACAAACCTTTTGTCAGGTGCGGCAGACTATACACGAGTTCCTGCTTTTTGCAATAGAATAATCAAAGTCCAGAAGCCTTGGCATTGGGAGGCAAGCCGGAAGAAAATATGGCACGTTGTGGTATACGGAGTTATGGATTTCATGATTGAGAATGATTATTATTTTATATAATGATCGATGATAATTTGTTTTTTTATTAATGGCTGAACATTTTATTTTTGCAATTCGTTTATGAGGTAAAGACATGGAAAATACATTACATGACAAGAATAATATACACTGGACTGCCTCTGAAATACTTCTGGCACTCCTGGCTGGAGTTTTGGCTGTGGGCGGGTTGTGGATTTTCTCAGGGCTCCTTATCGGTTTGTTTTTTATATAAGCAGTGCTTGTTAAACCCGATTCATAGAGAGCTGCAGTTTGGCTTCTTTGCGACCTATGCCACAACTCTGACTATTACCTTCGACTGGATCTCAGGCACCTTTCCTTTCTCTTGGTCTTTCCCTGAGGCTGGCATTTATTTATGGTCTCGGATACCACCCGGACTTGTTGTGAGTCGTTTTTTCCCTTGCTTCAATTTCCGCCCCAGGACCCTTTATTTAACAAATGCCGCAGCATACAAACAAATGCCGCAATAATCTTCATGTGCTGATCACTGCTTGCAACTCCTGGCAGAAGTGCAGGAAGGGAAGTGCATAAAAAAGGGGAGCTAAAGCAACTCCCCTTTCTCTTTTAATTCCAGAACGTTAACTATTTTGATTCATGTATCATGCGTGCTGCCTCATTCTTAATCTCCACAAGGTCCTTTTTCATTTCCGCCAGGCCGTACCAGGTCACATAATCGGGGTTCA
>Ga0111148_1050_pt1 | contig 14574 bp, 12 predicted proteins | sample DeeMarSeWOR28_12_FD_80359 | JGI IMG/M metagenome (GOLD analysis project Ga0111148, IMG submission 80359) | Desulfobacterales bacterium SG8_35 | reverse complement strand
TGCGTCGGCAGCAAGGCAACCTATACCCTGCGAGATGACGGCAAGATAAACGTGGTCAATGAATGCTTTGACACGTCATTTTCAGGCAAACTCAGATCTGCAAAGGGAAAAGCCTGGGTGGTGGATAAGGAGACAAACGCCAGGCTCAAGGTCTCCTTCTTCTGGCCCTTTGCCGGAGATTACTGGATAATTGACCTGGGCCGGGATTATGAATATGCCGTTGTCGGTCATCCCACCAGAAAGTACCTGTGGATCCTGTCACGTACACCGAACATGGATGATGAGGTGTACCAAGCCATACTGGCGCGCCTGCAAAAGCAGGAATACGACACTGCAAAACTCACCAGAACAGAGCAAAAAATCGGAGATTAATATATGACGTTGAAGGAATATTTACACAATATATCGGGTAAAGGAGTTCTGGCCACTGCCGATGCAGAGGGCAAGGTCGATGGAGCCATCTACTCTAAGCCGCATATCCTTGCGGATGGGACCCTTGCCTTTATCATGCGGGATCATTTAACGCACTCCAATATCGGGTCAAATCCCTATGCCACCTATCTTTTCATCGAGGATGGCCCCCATTACAAGGGCATCCGCCTCTTTTTAAAAAAGGTGCGGGAGGATAACGACCCGGATCTGATTGCCGAAATGACAAGACGCCACCTGACCCCTGAGCAGGATAGAGCCAGGGGCCCAAAATTCCTGGTCTATTTTACCCTGGAAAAAATACTCCCTTTAATTGGCAGCGGTGAAAGCGGGATACAGGCATAATGATGCGCCTTTGCAAAATCTTTGTTTTAAGCATTTAATATAATGCGCGACTATTTTCCTGACTAACCTGACCGGAGGAATAACCATGAAAACCTGCAGCCTGAACGACTTTATGGCAGAAATTAATCCCTGGCTTGACAAGGACTATATCAAAGAGGCCCACCTGGATGACAAGGGGCGTTTTGTCCTGATATTCAGAGACGGCATGAAAAACGTTTATCATATTGACGACTGCAATGAGGCCCAGATCAAAAAGGTGCTCAAAGACCTGAAAGGCAAAGGGATCCCGGTAACAGAATAGGAGGAAGCTTAACCGCTTTCCGCTGCCTGCCTGACAATTTTTTCTGCCAGGTCCTGAAATACCAGGTTATGGAAAACAAGGGTTGAATACCAGTACAGCCTGCCCAAAACACCCCGCGGATAAAAATGGGCTGTCTGGATCAGCATGTTATCCTCGATAATAAACTCCAGCCAGGCCTTACCCGGAACCTTCATCTGGGCCAGCAGCAGGAGTCTTTTATTGGCTTTTATATCAGCCACTTTCCAGAAATCAAGGGCATCGCCAACGCGTAATTCCCTGCTGACGCGCCGGCCGCGGTTAAGGCCATACCCGCCGACCATCTTATCCATGGCACCCCGGAGCCGCCATAAGAAATTGTATTTATACCAACCCCTTTCTCCTCCAATGGCAAGGGCTGCCTGAAAAACCTTTTCCGGCGCAACGTTGCCGAACTCAACCACGCGCCTATCCCTGATTATCGCACTGGAAGGATCATCCTGGTAGATAATATCGCATGCCGCGCCTGCACTGGAATCACACCACCTGCTGATAACCTGTTCAGTCTCAATTTCCCTGATAGCCCGGCGCACAGATTCCTCAAAGGAAAGGGGCTTGATCTCAGAGAAATAGCGCGCTGCATTGTCATTCTGCTGTACTGTTTCAGATTTAAGGCCCTCCACCAGTGCTGCCGCTAATTTATAGGGAACCGGGGTAAAAAATATCAACCAGTAGGAAGAAAGTTTCGGCGTCAGAACCGGCAGGGGAAAAACAAAGCGCCGCAGTCCCATAACCCTGGCTGCGGATAGCATCATCTCCTTGAAATTCATGGGATCGGAGCCGATATCAACGACGAGGTTCTCTTTGGTGTCAAGCCGGATGGATGCAGTGAGATAGGAGAGCACATCGTCCACTGCAATGGGTTGGGTCCTGGTGGTCACCCATTTGGGCGTGACCATTACGGGCAGCTTCTGGACCAGGTTCCGCAGTATTTCAAAACTCTTGCTGCCGGCCCCGATGATAATGCCTGCCCGGATCCAGATGGTGATAATCCTGTCCGGCCGGGCGGACAGCACCTCGCCGGTCTCTATCCTGCTTAACAGGTGTCTGCTGGCAGTATCCTTGACCCCCAGTCCTCCCAGGTAGATGATCTTCTTGACGCCGGCGGCAATACAGGCTTCCCTGAAATTTTCAGCACTTCTGCGGTCAAGGTCGCTGAAGTCCTTCTCAGCTCCCATGGAGTGGATGAGGTAGAAGGCAACATCAATATTTTCCAGGGCCAGTGCCAGTTTTTCCCTGTTGAAGGTATCCCCTTCGACGATCTCAACCTGCTTCCTTGCTTTTTCCTGCACTTTCAGGGCATTTCTGACAAAAAGGCGGATCTGCAGGTCAGGAGAGTGCAAAAGCCTGTTCTTCAGCCTTCTGCCGATATATCCTGTTGCTCCTGTAATGAGTACCCTGGTCTGCTCCATATGCTCCGGCTCCATAATAAACTTTCAGGCGCGGTTCCTGAGTTTCAGTTCTATGGGATGCGGATTGAGGTAAGACTGATTCTTCAGGTATTCCTGATCATATTTCCGCACATAATGATTGATCAGGGTTACCGGGACAATCAGGGGAGTATAATTACGGTGATACTGTTCGATCACTTCCTGCAGCTCCTGTTTTTCATCCCTGCTCAGCTCCTTTTTGAAATACCCTGCCATGTGCTGCAGGACATTGACATTTTTTTTAACCGTAGCTTTGAGGGCCAGGGCCTGCATAAGCATGGCTTCATACTGTTCATACAGGGACCCCAGCGGGATCTCCTTCACACGGGCAACAAGCCTGCCCATCTCCCTGTAGTGCTGCTGGCTGTGGGACATTATCTGCAGCTTATGCTCTGTATGAAAGGCCACTATACTCCCCCTGTCCTTTTTCTCTTCAACTACCCGGCGCCAGCGCTTAAGGGCAAAGATGCGCTCAATGAAATTTTCCCGCAGGGCCGCGTCATGCAGCCTGCCCTCCTCTTCAACGGGGACAAGGGGAAAACTGGCCATAAAAGCCCGGGCAAAGAGGCCGACACCCTTATTGCTTCCCGGAAAGCCCTGTTCCGTATAGACCTTGACGCGCTCCATGCCGCTGCTTGGTGACTTGCTTTTGAAAATAAAACCGCAGAGGTTTTCCTGCGCCAGCTCCTGCACCCTCTTTTGGGCCCACTTGAGCATGGTATCGGTAAAATCTTTGCCCGTCCTGGAGGTAAGCAAACGCGGAGATTCAGGATCACCCACCAGGCGCAGCGTCTCGCGCGGGATGCCAAAGCCCGCCTCGACCTCGGGGCAGACATCCACAAAGGTAAAGTACTGACCCAGTGTGCCTGTAATATACCGGTCATGGCTGTGGCCCCCGTTATACCGCACCTCTTTGCCGAGCAGGCATGAGCTGACACCTATTTTTATTGTTTGTTCCATAACGCAGTTTCCCTTCCTGGAAAAAAATAATGCTATATATTATTACAGGATCATATTTTTCAAGGTACTATTGTTTTGAAAAATTGTGCAAAAGGAAAATCCTGGTTTGGCGCAGTTTATGCTTATTATTTCAAAAAACCACTCATAATCATTGGCTTTTACTTATGAATAGACTTGCGAACAACTCGCTGGCAACAATGGAGTTTGAACTGAACTGGCAGAGTGCTGAAGCCAGGCACAGGGAACTTTATTACGCGCCGAATGTGAACATGTGGCGCGACATTTTCCCTGGGGAAATGGAAAAGGAGATCCTTGGCTCCGGTGAAAATGACACGCATACTTTTTCATTTAAACCGGGTGTTCTTGTCCCGGAATTTTCTCCCCGCCAGGTACTGGATCTCTCTCCCGCGCAATTCAGTCATATCCCTGTTTCCGGTCATAATCTCGCACCCCAGTTCGGCAGATTTTACCCCTCGGGACTGCTGCGGAACGTTCCCGGCGTCTTTCCCCAGACCATGGCCCCCTTCCGGGTCATCGGGCTTGACGATGCCAGGACCCGGGTGGACCTCAACCATCCTTTGGGTCTCTATGACCTTGAGCTCAAAATACAGATTAAGTCAATTCGCCAAACTGCCGTCGAAAGAGGCGGGCGCTGTAATGACTGGCTGGAAGAGGTGACACATAACGGCCCGGGGATGCAGGCCCGCTTTAACGGCAGGAAAACTCTTTTTGAAAGCAGGGACTCCTATAAAAGGCTTGACGAAAATGATGATTTCCGTTTTTACACTGCCCCCAGGCTGGTAGGTCATATCGATTCACAGGCAGGCTCTCTACTGCGCCAAATCTATGCCCGATTTCTGCACAGGGACGACAGGGTGCTTGACCTTATGAGCAGCATGCAATCCCACCTCCCGGAAAATCTCAATATCGCTGTGACAGGGCTGGGATTGAATAGGGCCGAGCTTAAGAAAAACCCCGCATTAAACGACCATCTGGTCCATGATCTGAACGAAACGGGCCTGCTGCCCTTCAAGAATAATGCATTTGATGCAGCAGTCTGCAGCCTCTCCATAGAATATCTCACCAATCCGCGTCAGATTGTCAGCGAGATCAGCAGGGTACTTGTGCCAGGCGGCCGCGTGCTGATCAGCTTTTCAAACCGCTGGTTCCCGCCGAAAGTTACCCGGTTGTGGCTGGAAATTCATGAATTTGAGCGGTTGGGTCTCGTACTGGACTATCTTCTTGGAAACGGGCGTTTCTCGGAACTTCACACCTTTTCTGCCCGCAATTGGCCGCGCCCGGCCGATGACAGGCACGCGGGCGAAATTGCCACCAGCGATCCGGTCTTTGTTGTTGCCGGGACAAAAAGCCTGCAATGAACTGCTGAGTATTTTCCGGTAAGCCGGTCATTCCCATACCAACTCAGTATTTACCATTTTAATACTTGTAGTTGCTCTCATTTTCGGTATAAAGTCTCCTTCGCAAGGAGGATATTTCAGTGAAAATCAAGGTCAGCAACTACATGTCAACCCAGATAATCTCCATCCCTCCCACCATGGGCATCCGTGAGGCTTTCTTCAAGATGAAGGAAAACGCCATCAGGCATCTGCCCATTGTTGATGATCATAATACCCTGGTCGGCATCATCAGTGACAGGGAGCTGCGCAGGCCGAACTGGGTTGATGAAGCCCAGGACATCGCCCATGTCTACTACCTGGACAACGCCATGCTGGTAAGCGATGTAATGATCACCAAAGTTCACGTGGTCCATACCTACGACACCCTCAACAAGGCGGTATCCCTTTTGCTGGACAACCATATCGGGGCCGCTCCGGTGCTGGACAAAACGGAAAATCTCGTCGGTATGCTGTCGGCAATCGACCTGCTCCGGGCCTTGAAGGACTCCATAGACCAACAAAGAAAAACAAAGTAAATGTATGTTTTTTTCTTGTACTATTTTAAATTTTTTCTCAATACACTCATTACCGGCACCATAATTACATATGAACTGATCACAGGGAGCGGCCATGCTTTTACATTATAAGTTTATAGAGTCAGCAAAGAGGCTGGGCGAAAAGCCGGCATTTCTTGACCGAACCGCCGGCAGGGAAGTTACATACTCCAAAGCCCTTATAGCATCACTTCTCCTGGCTGGTGAATTCAAGAAATACGACAAGGGCTTCCTGGGGATAATGATCCCCACATCTGCCGGCTGCGGACTCTCCATACTCGGCGCCCTCATGAGCGGCCGCACCCCGGTGATGATCAATTACTCCACCGGTGCGGAAGACAACTGCAGGTATGCCCAGGAAAAATGCGACTTTAAGACCATTGTCACCTCAAGAGCGCTTCTGAAAAAAATAGACTGCCCCCATGTGGACGGCATGGTCTATATCGAAGATATCATGGCAGGCCTGGGCACCCTCAAAAAAATCAAGGCTGCCGCAATTTCCAAGCTTTCTGCCGCCGCCATCCAGAAATTAGTGGCAGGCAACAGCGACCGCCAGGATGCGGTCATCCTGTTTACCAGCGGTAGCGAAAAAGACCCCAAGGCCGTTGAACTCACCCACCGGAACATCCTTTCCAATATCGAGAGTTTCTCTGAACGCTATAAATTTACCGAGAATGACATCTTCCTGGCAAACCTTCCCTATTTCCATGTATTCGGGCTTACCGGCAACCTCTGGGTCCCTCTCTACCACGGCATGACTATTATCTCCTATGCCAATCCCCTGGATTACAGGAAAATCTGTGAAATAATCCGCGATGACAAGCCGACCCTGATGGTCGGCACACCGAGCTTTTACTGGGGCTACCTGCGCAAGTCGGAACCCGGCGACTTTGCCAGCCTGCGCTATGCCATATGCGGGGCAGACAAGTGTCCTGACGCCCTGCGGGAAGGCTTCCTGGAAAAACACAACCTTGTTCTCTATGAAGGCTATGGGACCACCGAGACATCCCCGGCAATTTCGGCCAATGCCGAAGAAATGAACAAACCGGGTAGTGTCGGTCTGCCTTTCGAAGGAGTCCAGGTCCGGATTGAGAATTATGAAACCGGTGAGGAATGCGCTGTTGGAGAAAACGGCAAGATCCTGGTCAAGGGTGACCTGGTCATGAAGGGATACTTCAATGACTTTGAAGAGACCTCTCTGCATCTTCGCCGCGGCTGGTATGATACCGGCGACATGGGCAATCTGGATGAAGACGGCTATCTCTGGCATGTGGGACGCCTGAAACGGTTTGTCAAGATCGGCGGCGAGATGGTCTCGCTTATCAGAGTTGAGGATGCCCTTGAAAAATATTTGCCCGACGATATCCTCTGCTGTGTGGTTGATGTGCCTGATGCCATTAAAGGCGCCAGAATTGTGGCGGCAGTGACCGCACCCGTTGAAGAGAAGAAGATCCTGAAAAAAATGGGGGCTGACCTGCCCAAGATCGCGCTCCCAAGGATCTTTACCGTCATCGACGAACTCCCCAAGATGGGCAGCGGCAAGATCGATTTCAGATCCGTGACCAACATGGTCCAAAAGATATTAAACAGCAAAGAAAAATAAACAGGATTGAGCTGCTCCAACGGCCGCTTGGCCCTGAACAGCCTATTCCGCTGGAAATCCTTAAGGCACGGTGCTGCTTCCGGCAAATCCATGCACTCTGCCTCCGTCCTGCCAAAAACATCCCTCATTTTTCTCAAGAATACCCTTCCGGAAGTACAATTTTTATTTTCTTCTCTCCTCTGCAATATATTGGGCTCTCCCTGGTCCGCACCACAATATGTTGTACAAATGCACTCACTTATGAACAACGGGGATTCCCGGGTATGGGACAGCAGACCAAAAAGCGCTTGACTTTTCCCCCCACACGATTCACCATGTGATCGGAAAAAGAAGATTTTTTTCTCATAACTCTAAAGAGTTAGCGAGCCACGTATCATTTCATGCAAAAATCTGCAGTCGTATTCATACTCCTTCTAATAGTTGCCCTGGCTTTTCCTTTTGCGGGCCAATCTGCCGATAAACGTGCATCCTCGCCGGAAACAACAATTCTCAGCTCGGACCACAAGTTCTCGCCCGAGGACAGGCTTTCTGAAGTACGCAGGCAAATAATCTCCTCCTACAGTGCTGTCCCGGACAACTCACCTGTTCTTCTCAACAGGTCATCGGACATAAAGAAAAAACCGGTTCAACTTGTCAGGATTTCCGACAGTTCATTCCGCAAAAAACTTTCTGCCCGCAGCGCCATAGTCATTGATGCCGCGACCGGCCAGGAGATATACTCCCACAATCCGGACCGGCCGGGACAACCTGCCAGCACCATCAAGGTACTTACCGGCCTGATAGCCATGGATTATTTAAAAAACAATGCCCTTGTCCCGGTATCAAGTTGGGCTGCAAGCATGCCCCGTTCCAAGGTATATCTCAGAAAGGGCAAATCATACTATGCCAACGACCTGATTAACGCCGTACTTCTTGCCTCGGCCAACGATGCCAGTGTGGCCCTGGCTGAGAAAATAGCCGGGTCAGAATCCGGTTTTGCCAAGATGATGACCAGAAAAGCCGTCGAACTGGGAGCCCGGAAAACAATCTGCAAGACAGCCTCAGGGCTTACAGCCAATGGTCAGCAGACAACTGCAAGAGACCTGGCAATGATCTTCAGGGAAGCCATGCAACACCGGGAATTTGCCGCCAGGATAAAAGCCCTTAAGGCAAAAACCTCCTACGGCAAAACCCTCAGGAGCCACAATAAGGCCTTATGGCAGATAGCCGGTGCCCAAGGCGGCAAGACCGGCTACACCTGGGCCGCCAAACAGACGTATGTCGGGAAATTCACGCGCAACGGTGAAGAAATCCTCGTGGCAATCCTCGGCAGCCGCAACATGTGGAATGATATTGCCAGGCTCGTTGACTACGGCTTCAGCAAAAAACAGCAGATCCAACTGGCCGGCCGGGAAGATAACAATTCTGAGACCCCCGATGTCGCCCCTGCTTTTAAATCTTCTGTAGTCGTCCTCTCCGACAGCAAAAAGACGGAAAAACTCTAGTCGCATATAATTCTTTTCCAAAAACCCCTTTCTTCTTTCCCCCTGTTTTTATATCGTAGCATTTAAATGTGGATGCCGGCACACGCTTGGCTTCTTAAATACTTTGTGAGCCCGCACAGGGAATAAATATGACAGGCAAAGAATCCGCCCGGTCTGCATGGCGTGAAGCCCTTGCAGGAATAACTGCTGTATCACAATGGGGCAGGGCTGCTGAAAAACTGAGGGGGCTGCAGGTGTACCGTGATGCTTCTGCTGTCTTTGCCACTCCGGGCGAACCTCTGCATCAGGCCCGCATCAACTGCCTTGTTGACGGCAAAGACCTTGTCATGCCGGCCCCTTCCATCCGCGCAGGGTTTTTCTTATTGCCTGCCCGCAGCGTCCCCTTCAAAGACCTTTCGGCTGCAGTAACTTACAAGGGCCTTGAAAAAAATGGTCAACTGCTGCAAAGCCGGGCCATCAGCGAACTTTCAGTGGGGCTGCTGCTCACCGATTCCCTGGCAGTTGATCCTGAAGGCGGCAGGATTGGTGACGGCAACGGTTTTTTTGATCTGTGCTGTGCCCTGCTAAACGAACTGGGTGGCCTGCAGCAGGATTGGACTGCCTTTACTTTCGTCCCTGAAGTGCAGATTTCCCGGCACTCGCTGCCTCAGGATGCATGGGATATAAAAATGGGCGGTGCAATAACTCCGGACGGGATACACTTTTTCCAACACCCACTCCAGAAGCCGCAGATTTTCTGGGACCTGCTCCCCAGGGACCGGATCAAAAGGATCGATCCACTTTGGAAGTTGTACAGCGCCAGGCGAAAAGGTTAAGAACTGGAGTGTTGGAGTGATGGAGTGATGAAAAAAACCTTAGGGTTCGAGGTGTCAAGGGGTCAAGGGGTCGAGGGGATACTTCAATGCAGAATGCAGAATGCAGAATGTAGAATTAACCTTTTCAATCCATGAAACCGTAAAAATAAACTTTTCTACTGATTCATGAAATCTTCACAGGCAAGGCATGCAAGTTTTTTTGAATGAGGCGTACATCGGGCGGAAAGAAATAAAAAAACCCATTTTTTTCGTTATTTTAATCTCGTATTAAAGATTTTCGATTGTGCTGCAGATGTGCGAAAGCCGGTCTTCAGCTATAGTAACCCTATGCTGAAGGCCGGCTGACAATGCAGATGCTGTGCAAGCGGAAATCGCTTTTTCTATCTAAACAATAGTGCGGCAGACGCGCCCGAACCCCCCCGGATTAAACCCCGAAGCCCAAAAAACCCGGGCCTGGGCATAATCAATAAACCAGTGCCCCCCCGGATCCCTCTTGTCACAGGTAAAGACAAATGGCTGGCCTGCTGAGAAACATGGATGCAGGTACAATTCCTTGCTGTTTTTTGTCTTCACCGCCAGGGACAACGCCTCTTCAAAGGTCGGCAGACGCCAGTCATTATATCCGGCAAAGTCAGACCTGTTCAGCTCCTGCGTCCAGTTCTGTATTGTGCGGATAGAGTTTATTTCACTTCCTCCCCGCTGCCACATGAGTTTTGTGGTCAGGTCGGTTACAGTCAGGCCGTCCCCATTGTCCACGAGATACCCTTCAGCATTGCCTTCCAGGTTGTATCGCCGCTCAAAAAGTCCGGATTGACGGACCAAGCTCTCGATTTCCTCCTCCTTAAAGGCCAGGGGATTACTCCTCAGGGTGCGCATAAGCAATTCCGGCACCGGGTCGGATGGAGCTGGAAGACCGGTTTCCCCCATTTCCTCTTCTTCTTCAGCCTTGATGGGTATGACCAGTGTGTGGTCAGCACTGTCCACAACATTTTTCTGCAGCCACTGCTTGATGGCATCATCAATGGCATAACTTGCATCAAGGGTGGTTGACTTGCCCTGGCCTGCAATACATTTATCGATCAAGGCCTGCGGAGCCTCAATCCTTGCAAGGATCCGGGCATATTTAATGCCCCGCTCCATAAGTAACAGCCTTGCCGGAGGCTGCCAGTTATCGATATAAAAATAATAAAACCGCTCGTTCTTGTTCTTTACCCTTTCCTTGCCGCCCCAGCTTTCAAACATGCCGAAGGTATCTGCCGGCTGTAAATCCCAGTCAATGGAGGCCTGCGTCGGGTCAATGCCCAGTTTTGTAAAAAAACTCATAAATTCTCCCTAGATTCGGAGTTAATTGGTGATGAAATGAAAGCCCTTTTTAAGAATAATTCCCAACAACAATAATTTGTCAGATTTTTCTGGCAAGTTATTTTTTTCTGCCGCGCAAAACCAGCAGGATCATCGGAATTAAATTCATAGTACCGGATGTGGAGCACATGTCTCAACAGAAAACTTATACGATTTATGTGCAATATGGGTAACTGCCTGTTTTTACACCACGGCAGTATTTTGCCTGTGTCATTGTTTTCATCAGGCCCTGTTGCTGGCTGCGGATTTTTTATGGCGCAGTCAAACTTGATTGTAAAGTTTTGTTGCAATAAGCAGAACTTGCAAATACATTGGCATGGCAGAATGCAACAAGACCCTGATCCCGGACGTAAGGTCCTTTCCCTGACCAGCAAACATCTGACGGCGCAAGGATCAAGGGAGATTGCCGGATGAAATCAGCCCTCACTTTTAAAGCAATATGAAAAAAGTTTCACTTGCACCAAAATGGACCTTTGAGATCACACCGGGCTCACCCATGCAGCTCGGTGCCACCATTATGCCCGAAGGCATCAACTTTGCCGTTTTTTCCCGGCATGCCGAACACCTTTGGCTGTTGCTTTTCACCCCATCAGGCAAAAGCCTCGGTGAAATTGAACTTGATCCTGTCCACAATAAAACCGGAGACATCTGGCACATAATGCTGCGTACCAGGAAACATGATCTGCAATACTGCTTCAGGGTCGACGGCCCCCATGACCCCAAGGGCTCCGGCCTCTTTTTTGACAAAAATGCCCATCTGCTCGACCCTTATGCACGGGGTCTTGCCGGTGGTGAAAAATGGAATGGCCCGGCAAAAAAACAGGCGGGTTTCAAGCGCCGCTGCCTCATCGTGGAAAACCAGTTTGACTGGGAGGGGGACAGGCCCCTGCAAATTCCTCTCCAGGACTCGATCATTTACGAGATGCACGTCCGTGGCTTTACCCGGCATCCCAGTGCCAATGTTAAACATCCCGGCACCTTTGCCGGTATTATAGAAAAAATACCCTACCTGCTGGAATTGGGTATCACTGCCGTCGAACTGATGCCTGTGGCCGAATTCAACGAGAATGAAAACACCTATATCAACCCTGTAACCGGCCAGGAACTTGTTAATTACTGGGGATACAGCCCCTTGACCTTCTGCGCCCCCAAGGCTTCCTACGCTGCAGATAATAAAAACGGCAACCAGGTAAGGGAATTCAAGGAAATGGTCAAGGCGCTGCACAAGGCCGGCATTGAGGTGATCCTGGATGTAGTCTTCAATCATACGGCTGAAGGGGGCAGCGACGGACCGCTGCTCAGCTTCAGGGGGCTGGATAATCCAATCTATTACCTCCTTGACCCCGGCACCAGGGAGTATCTTAATTTCTCAGGCTGCGGCAACACACTCAACTGCAACCATCCGATTGTCAGGCAGCATATTATCGAATGCCTGCATTTCTGGGTTATTGAGATGCATGTGGACGGCTTTCGTTTCGACCTTGCATCCATACTGGGTAGGGATCAGAACGGGGAACCCTTGAGCAATCCCCCCATGGTGGAGATGATCGCCGAAGACCCCATCCTGTCCCACACAAAAATGATCGCCGAGGCCTGGGATGCCGGAGGCCTCTACCAGGTGGGAAGTTTTTCCACCAGCGGCCGCTGGGCCGAATGGAACGGCCATTTCCGGGACGATGCCAGGGCTTTTATGTGCGGCCATGAAGGCAAGGTAGCATCCCTGGCTACGCGCATAGCCGGCAGTTCGGACCTGTTCCAGAAAAATTTACGTCGACCCTTCAACAGCATTAATTTTATCACCAGTCATGACGGTTTTACCCTTTTTGACCTGGTAAGTTACAACACCAAACACAACCTGGAAAACGGCGAAGATAACCGGGACGGTTTTGACCATAATATTAGCTGGAACAGCGGCTATGAGGGCAGAACGGGTAATGCGGCAATAAACCGGCTGCGCGCCAGGAGAATGCGGAGCATGGCTGTCATTCTCATGCTGTCGCAGGGTGTACCCATGGTGCTGGCGGGCGATGAGTTCGGCCGGACCCAGAAAGGGAACAACAATGCCTACTGCCATGACAACCCCCTGAGCTGGGTTGACTGGAGCCTGAAGGAAAAAAACAGGGATCTTTTCCGTTTTTTCCGCCTTCTCATCGCCTTGCGTAAAAACCATCCTGTTTTCAGGAGGTCTGATTTTTTCCCTGATCTGCCCCATGAACTTCATCATCCTATCAGGTGGCAATCCACCCGGCCCGGGACCAGCGACTGGTCTGACTCATCTAAAAACCTGGCGTTCCTGCTGGACGGCAAAGGAGCCGAAGGCAGGCCTGACAATGATTTTTTCATCATGCTTAATGCACACCCTTCGCAGGCTGAGAGATTCACAGCTCCGAACCCGAAAAACAATTACAGGTGGCGCATAATTATCGATACTGCTGCACCGCCGCCCCTGGACATTCTTGAAGAATCCGAGGGAATTCTTCTGCCCTCCAATAAGAACATAAAGGTTGAGCCCATGGGTGCGGTGGTTCTCATTTCAGCCTCGAAATGATATGGCCAGGCGGTTCCTCTTCATAGGCGACTCGTTAATCGAGTTTTTCAGGTGGCAGAAACGGTTCCCGGACGTAAAGGTTTATAATTTCGGCTCAGCTGGTGAAACTGCGGAAGGGCTGCTCTCCAGGCTGCCCAACATTATAGACCGCGTCAAGTCCCCCGACCTGGTCATGATCATGACCGGCACCAACAACATTGCCATGGAGGATTACGGTTTCCTGTTCACCTATGAAAAAATTATCGCTCTGCTGCAGAAACATTATGAGCAGGCAACCATAGTTATGACCAGCCTGCTGCCAATAGAGCTTTTCTTTCTCGGGGATGCTGTTCCCCGGGTCAACAGGAAATTAGAGGATATTTCCCGGTCCACGAATACTGTTTACCTGGATCTGTACCCGTTATTTCTTGGGGAGGATTCAAAGGCCAACGGTGCCTATTATGAGGCTGACGGTGTCCATTTAAGTAAAGAGGGTTATGAAGTCTGGGCCAGGGCCCTTGAGGCAAGTGTCCTGCCTTCCCTTGGCTGAACCCTTTTGGGGGAGCACTCTGTTCCCGTGCCAATTGTTCCGTCAACTTCACCTTGCCCAAAACAGAATAATTATTTATAGTCCCACTCTTGTTATTCGCTTTTCAAACGCTTATTGTGTTTGTAATTTATTGCCGAGATCGCACTGTTTTATTGAAATCCTTACTCCTGAAACAAAAGCGATTTAAAACAGGCCGTCTTTTTCGGCCTTGGACAAAAGCTCTCTGCCTCCTGGTATTGTACTGGCAACGAGTTGATACGCTCAGGCCCTTTGATGACTGTGAGACTTTTACGTTCACAGCATAGTTGAGCCCTGGACCTTTTGGCTTGACCATTAATTTTACGTAACCATTAAGCAGTGGCATTAAAAAATTTTGAGGAGGATATCTCATGTACAAGTTTATTTCTTTGTGTTGCAGCATTGTTTTAATTCTCGGCTTGGCGGCCTGCAGCCAGGACAAGCCCAAGGAACAGGCCAGCACACCCCAGAGCACCCAGCAGCAGCCTGATACCGGCATGGCGGCTGCCCCTGGGACACCTGTTACAGGAAAGGTGCTCGAAACCATGGATGCTGCCGGGTACACTTATCTGAACGTGGAAACAGATGAGGGACCGAAATGGGTAGCTGTAAACCAGACAGCTATAACCGTTGGTGAAGAAGTTACCTATATGGACGGCATGGTTATGCAGAATTTCTTCAGCAAAACCCTGGACCGCACCTTCCCGGAAATCATCTTCTCCGGGGGTCTAGTGGGCAAAGGCGCAGCTCCGCCGGCAATGGC
>Ga0111148_1076_pt1 | contig 14657 bp, 11 predicted proteins | sample DeeMarSeWOR28_12_FD_80359 | JGI IMG/M metagenome (GOLD analysis project Ga0111148, IMG submission 80359) | Desulfobacterales bacterium SG8_35 | reverse complement strand
CAACCTTTATTTTCTCTATATAATATACACGGCGCCAAACGGCTTCAAGAAAATCTGCCTGGGGAAAAGGTTAAAAAATCAGCTGCGGTAATCGGCATTTATTTTGATATAGTCGAGTGACAGATCACAGGTATAGATATCATCTGCTGCCTGCCCTGTTTTCAGGTCAACCGTGACAGTGAAAGTCTTGTGTTTGAGAATCTCTGTCGCTGCAGCTTCCGCTGCAGATCCGAGGGCCAGACCGTCTTGAACCAGGAGTACATCATCAAAGGAAATGTTCACTCTGTCCTGCTCAAATCCAACCCCGGAGCGTCCCAGGGCTGCTATTATCCTCCCCCAGTTGGCATCTTCCCCGAAAAAGGCTGTTTTGACCAGGGGCGAATTGGCTATCGTGCGGGCAGCCTGTTCAGCATCCTTTTCACTGGCTGCATTTATCACCTTTATAGTGACTGTTTTGGTGGCCCCCTCTGCGTCTGCAATGATCTGCAGGGCCAGGTCCTTTAGCAGGTCTGTCAGGGTTTCCCCGAATATCCTGCTCGCAGGGGTATCAGGAGCATCGATTTTCGGAATGCCCGAGGCACAGCTCGCCAACACCAGGACCGTGTCATTCGTGCTTGTGTCCCCATCAACTGTGATCCGGTTGAATGATCGTTCTACAGCCTTTGCCAAGTGCTGCTGCAGGAGGTCTGCGCCAATATCTGCATCAGTCATGACAAAGCAGAGCATGGTAGCCATGTCAGGCATGATCATGCCGGCTCCCTTGGTCATTCATCCATTGCTGCCGCTACTTTTTCAAGCGGCAACTGCTCTCCGATGACGCCGGTGGACGCCACCAGCACCAGGTTCTCATCTATATCCAGGGCGGCTGCGGCCAGAGCCGAACAGTTCCGGGCCACCTGCATGCCGGTCTTTCCAGTACAGGCATTTGCGACACCGCTGTTCACCAGTATTGCCTGAGCCCTGCCCTGACCAATACGATCCTTATCAAGCAAGACGGGGGCCGCCTTCACAAGGCTTGTGGTGAAAACACCGGCGGCAACAGCAGGTTTCTCAGAACATATCAGGCCGATATCCAGCCGGTCTTTTTTTCTGATCCCTGCCGCAACGGCAGAGTATTTGAAGCCCTTGATGATCACTGGCACCGCCTACACAATTTTTATACTGAACATTGCCCCGGTTATTTGAGTCTGCCGCAGCATTTTTTATATTTTCTGCCGCTGCCGCAGGGACAGGGATCGTTGCGGCCGATTTTTTCGCCTTCCCTTTTCAAAGGCTGCTGCGTCTGTGCAGCCTCCTGCCCGCCCCTGCTTAAACGCATCTCGGCCTGTTGCCGCTTTCTTTTTTCCATGGCTTCACGGTCAACATCCTCCTCGCTCGCAATCTTAATGCGGAACAGGGTTGTCAATGTCTGCTGCTTCACTGTTTCAATCATGTTGGCAAACATTTCAAAACCCTCCCGTTTATATTCATTCAGGGGATTTTTCTGGCCATAGCCCCGCAGCCCAATACCTTCCTTGAGGTGATCCATATTGAGCAGGTGCTCTTTCCAGTAGGTGTCAACCATCTGCAGAAAAATCACCCGTTCAAGATAACGCATGCCCTCAACACCGATCCTTTCCTCCTGCTCCTCATAAGCCCGCCTGGCAATGTGCAGCAGTTTGTCAACGAACTTACCATGGTCCAGATCCTGCTTTTCCGCATCATCCCATTCAGGTATAAAACCGATGATTCCCTGCAGCCGCTCATTGATCCCCTCCCAGTCCCAATCCGGGGACAACACTTTCGGCGCAACAAATTCCACTGCAACGGATTCCATTTCTTCAGTGATCAATTCTTCGATAATGGGCCTGATATCCTTGCTTTCAAGGGCATCTCGCCTTTGCTGATAGATAACCTCCCTCTGCTTGTTCATGACATCATCGTATTCAAGCAGGTGTTTACGGATATCAAAATTGTGACCTTCCACCTTCTTCTGGGCGTTTTCAATAGCCCGGCTGATCATGTTGTGCTCTATGGGATCATCTTCATCCATACCCAACTTGTCCAGAATGCCGGAAATCCTGTCCGAGCCGAAAATGCGCAGCAGATCATCTTCCAGCGAGAGATAAAAACGGGAGGAACCAGGGTCCCCCTGCCTTCCTGAACGGCCACGGAGCTGGTTGTCAATACGTCTTGACTCATGGCGGCTGGTGCCGAGAATATGCAAGCCGCCGAGATCAGGCACTCCTTCGCCAAGTTTGATGTCCGTTCCCCTTCCCGCCATATTGGTGGCAATGGTAACCCTGCCCTTCTGGCCTGCTTCTGCCACAATTTCAGCCTCTTTCTCATGATGCTTTGCATTGAGCACAGAATGCTTTATGCCTTCTTTTTTGAGCATATTGGATATTTTTTCAGAAACATCTATGGAAATGGTGCCAACTAGCACAGGCTGTCCCTTTTCATGGAGCTCTTTAATCTCCCGGACCACAGCCTTGTACTTGGCCGGGATATTCTTGTAGATCGAATCCGGGTAGTCAATACGTATCATGTGTTTATGGGTGGGAATTATGACCACATCAAGGTCATAAATTTTCTTGAATTCCGCGGCTTCTGTATCTGCCGTCCCTGTCATGCCGGCAAGCTTATCATAGAGGCGGAAATAATTCTGAAAGGTAATGGAGGCCAGAGTCTGGTTCTCGCGCTCGATCTTAACGCCCTCCTTGGCCTCCAGGGCCTGATGCAAACCGTCACTGTAGCGCCGGCCAGGCATTGTGCGGCCGGTGAACTCGTCTACAATTACCACTTCTCCGTCCTTGACCAGATAGTCAACATCACGCTGGAACAGAAGGTGGGCTTTCAATGACTGGTTCAAATGGTGCAGGTACTCAATATTTTTTGGGTCGTAAAGGTTTTCCACTTTAAGCAGTTTCTCGCCCAGGGCCACACCTTCCTCGGTCAATGATACGGCCCGGGATTTTTCGTCCAGATTATAATGTTCATCCCGCTTGAAACGGGGCACAATCTTATCCACCATGTTGTAAAGCTCGGTTGACATATCGGCCGGCCCGGAAAGGATGGAGTCAACCTCATCGACTATGGCAAAGTTGAAATCCCGCTGGCAATAATCCTTGATGTCGAATTTCATATTGTCGCGCAGGTAATCAAAACCGAACTCATTGTTAGTGCCATAGGCCACGTCGGCATTGTAGGCCTCCTGGCGTTCCTGGTCATTCTTTTCATGCAGGATCGTACCGGTGGTCAGACCCAGAAACCGGTAGATGGCTCCCATCCATTCAGCATCACGACGGGCCAGGTAGTCATTTACCGTAACAACATGCACGCCTTTCCCTGACAAGGCATTGAGATAGACCGCCAGGGTTGAACATAATGTTTTACCCTCACCTGTTTTCATCTCTGCGATTTTGCCCTGATGCAGAACGATCCCGCCAATAAGCTGGACATCATAATGTCTTTCGCCTATTACCCTTCTGGCCGCTTCCCTTGTTACTGCAAAGGCTTCCGGCAGCAGATCATCAAGAGACTCTCCCTTGGCAATCCTTTCCTTGTAGGAAACTGTCTTTGCAGCCAGGGCCCCGTCGTCCAGCTTCTGTATATCAGACTCAAGGCTGTTTATCCTGTCCACCAGCGGCTGGAGCTGCTTCAAGACCCTTTCATTTTTACTGCCGAATATTTTTGTTAGTGCAGAACCTATCATTTACTCAGAACTCCGAATTTTATGACCTCATTGGGGTCTTTTCATACATTTTTTTGAGAATTCCCCTATCTGCCCGCAAGCACAGGAGAAATTGCTTTTATTGCAGGATGCGGCAGCCTCTATCTCTTTGTTATCCCGCTGCAGTCAAGATCTAAAAGAGATAACCAGACGCCACAAGATGTTATGTTTTTTCCCAGATCAGGGCTTCCTCATTGCAATCCGGGAACTTGGAACAATTGATGCAGTCGCTCCATACCTTGTGGGGCAACTCTGACTTATCGATATCTTTAAAACCAAGTTTTCTAAAGAAATCAGGCTGATAGGTAAGGGTGAAAACCCTGGTAATACCATATGAATCAGCTTCTGCCAGGGACCTGCTGATAAGCTGCCGCCCGACCCCTTTGCCGTGGTACTCATCTATAACCGCCAGCGACCTTATTTCAGCAAGGTTCTCCCAGCAAATGTGAAGGGCACAGACTCCGATCAGCTTCTCCTGGTCCGGCTCAGCCTCTTCTTGTGCCACGTAGACGCTGAAGTCTCGCAGTTGATCATACAAAGAGCTTAAAGAACGCCCCAACAGGAGATCCTTGTCAGCAAAATACTGCAGCAGCTTATAAATTTTTTTTATGTCCCCCATTCGGGCATTGCGGATCATAACTGGTCATTCCTCAATATACTGGCAGCTGTACCAGGCATAAAAACCTGTTACACTTTTCATGGCGCGCCATCTTACTCCGAGAGCAAGGCAGGGTCAAGCTCTGTAAAAATCCATGCCCGAGCTATACTGCAGGAAGCAGTATGGTCTGGCCGGCCCAGATGCCCAGGAGAAACATCCATAAAAAGATGCAGAATAATACGGCCCCAACTCCCAGGAGCCCTCCCGGCGTAAGCTCAAACTTTATTTTCTTTTTTTTCTTGCGAATACGTCTGGCCACAATTTTTTACCGGCACTCATTGCGTTTTCAGAACAAATATATATGCATATTTTTCAATTTACAGCTTCAAGCCCTTCATCCTACATGGATTCCGGTGCGGAAAGGCCGACTACCCGCAGACCGTTGTGAAACACTATGCGTAGTGCTTCAGCAAGCCATAATCTGGCCTGAGTGAGTTCCGGATCCTCTGAAATTACCAGGTGGCTGTTATAGTAGCTGTGAAACTGACCGGCCAGATCCATGAGGAAGAAAATAATCCGATGTGGTGATAGGTCAAGGGCGGCGCTTTCAACTAATTCCGGATACGAGTCCAGCGCCTTGAGCATATTAAGTTCTTCAGGCAAAGATAACTTCTCCAGAGAAACCTCTGCCAGAGGCCTGCGGGCAATATTTCTTTCCTCTGCCTTCTTCTTGATGCTGCTCAACCGGGCATTGGCATACTGCACATAAAATACAGGGTTTTCCTGGCTCTCCCTGGTTGCGAGGTCAAGATCAAACTCAAGTTGGCTGTCCGCCTTGCGCATTAAAAAGAAAAACCTGATCACATCCGGACCAACCTCGTCAAAAAGTTCATCCACCGTGACAAAATTTGCCTTCCTGGTTGACATTTTTACCTGTTTGCCTTCGCGGGTCAGGGTAACGAACTGATGGATGACAACCGTCACTTTGGAATCATCATAGCCAAGCGCCCTGAGTCCGGCCAGGACATCCGGCACGGTGGCAATATGATCCGAACCGAAAATATTTATCAGCCAATCGAAGCCCCGCTTTAATTTTTCTCTGTGATAGGCAATATCAGGGAGCCTGTAGGTGGGCTCTCCCGTGCTTTTAATGATGACACGGTCCTGCTCCTGGCCAAACTCAGTGGTCTTGAACCAGACTGCCCCATCATGGTCATAGGCAAGTGATTTTTCACGCAGCCTGGCAACCACGTCGTCGACGAGCCCTTTTTCGTATAAAGAATGCTCGTTGTAATAGTTGTCAAACCTGATGTCCAACCGCTCCAGAGTTTCGGCAATATTGGCAAAAATATCCTGCTCCGCCTTTTCCTTAAAAACTGATACATCCTCCATATCTTTCAGGGAATCGCCCTTTTCAGCTACCAGCTTTCCGGCAATATCATAGATATATTCTCCCTGGTATCCGTCTTCAGGAAACTCAGCCGCGAGTCCCAGGAGTTCCAAATATCTGGCCCTGGTGGACTCTCCGAGGACACGCATCTGCCGGCCGGCATCATTATAGTAGTACTCCCGGGTAACAGCATGCCCGGTGGCCTCCAGAAGCCTGGCAATGGCATCACCCAGGACAGCCTGACGGCCGTGACCGATGGACAATGGCCCTGTGGGGTTGGCACTGACAAATTCGACCAGCACTTTCTTCTGCCGACCTGCCTGGGACAAGCCATATTTGTACCTCTGCTCACTGACCGGCTGGATAACAGACTGCCACTCCGCATCCCGCACAAAGAAATTGATAAAGCCCGGTCCGGCGATCTCAACCTTATCAAACAAATCGTTATGTGCACTCAACTTTTCAGCAAGCTGGGATGCCGTTTCACGGGGATTTTTCTTTTCACGTCCGGCTATGAGCATGGCCATGTTTGTTGAAAAATCTCCATGGGCTGCATGCTTGGGCAGTTCCACAGTATAAGCGCCCTCTGCTGCTGCAGACCACAAACCTGCAGCAAGACCCGCAGCAAAATATTTATCCAGTAATTCTTTTATTCGTTCTTTTATCATCGTCCTGAATCCGTGACGGAGAAATATTTATTTTATAGTTTTGTATTATCCATATATAAGGACTTCAAATAGCGAAATGTAATTTATTCCTTCACAAAATAATGCAGAAATTAGCTGCCCTTCGGGGCTGCGGTGTGCATCCCGCCTGCTTCGTTATCATCTGCCCAGCATGGAAATCCATAGCTGGACAGGTTCTTCCTTGTATCCGGGCGCTCACCGCTGCTCACGAATTCAGGCTTATCCTTTATCCGTGACGGGAAATATTCTTTTATGTATTTACATAAACCTTTTCATTACATGCGCCGAACAAGCAGAGGACTTCATAGCTGATAGTCTCCATCCAGCGTGCAATCTCATCAGCAGTAATTGTTGCACCACCCTGAGGTCCCAAAAGAACAACCTCATCACCGCTATGAACCGTCGGCAGATCCGTAACATCAACCATGGTTGCATTCATGCAGACCCTGCCGCAGACCGGCGCCCTTCTGCCGCCAATTAATACTTCGGCCCTGTTGGAAAGTTTTCTCAAATAACCGTCTGCATAGCCGACCGGTAATACCGCAATCCTGCTTTTTCGGCTTGTCACGAATGTATGTCCATAGCTGATGCCGCTTCCTGCATCCAGTTCTTTTATTTGCACGACCCTGGTTTTGAAGCTCATCACCGGCTGCAATTGCAGCATTGGTGCTGCAGTCTTTACCCTGGCGGGGGCGGCATCAGGTGAATAGCCGTAAAGGCTGATACCCGGCCGTATCATGTCAAGACGGGTGGCAGGGAAATAAATAAACGCTGCCGAGTTGGCAATATGGGCCACAGACGAACCCGCATCTTTTGCCCTCAACCCTGCCAGAATATTTCTGAAATGCGATAACTGCTCCCGGGTCTTCTCTGCTGCTCCGGCTTCATCGGCTACCGGAAAATGGCTCATCAACCCTGATAAAATCACAGCGGGCAGCCTTTTGAGCAGTGCGACATACGATTCCACCTCAGACGGCAGCACGCCCAGCCTGCCCATACCAACATCAACCTTGAGGTGCACCCTGACCTCAGTATTCTGACTCGCTGCTTCACGTGAGAGTCCAGTGATAAAATCAACATCATAGACAACCGGTGTCAGTTTATGACTGATAATTTCCCCGTATGTTTCCGGGGAACCCCCCAAAAGTATGACTATCTCTCCCTGCAGCCCGGAGCGGCGAAGAGCAACTCCCTCCCATACTTCCGCTACTCCGAAGGTTCTGCCGCCGGCCCGGTAAATTGCCTGGGCACATTCGACCAGGCCATGGCCATAGGCATCCGACTTCACCACGGCCATTACCCTGACTTGCCCCCCGGCCGTTTGCTGAATATTCTGAAAGTTGGCCTGCAGGGCTCCTATATCAATCTCAACCCTGTTAAAAGAAAAAGATTTCATGGTCTGGGAGTCCTTTTCCATTCCCGCCACATCAGTCTACTTGCAAGCATCAGGGCCCATCCGACGGCTGTATAGATAAGCCCGACAATTTCACCGGGCAGTATCGTAGTACGTAAGAACCTGCCCAAAACAATCATTGCCGCTACCAGAATCCACGTTTTCCAGGAATAGACTGAACCGATGCAGATTTTATCCTCGAATTCCTTAATTCTGTTGACGTTTTTCCGGGCCACCCGGTCAAGGATGAAAAACGTTTTGGCGGTTCCCAGGACCAATCCCACCACCCCATACCATAAGTGGCCTTTCAAAGAAATTAAGACAAAACCGTTTGTCAGCAGAAAAAAACCGACCACGCTCCAGATCAGGGCGGCAAGAAACAGATGCGTTCTTACTGAGGCCCCGGGCTTAAAGCGTAGGAGAGTCTTTTTCAAATCCATTAATAAATGTAGTGTAAAAGGTTAGATCAGTGGGATTTAACAAAATATGACAGCAGGCCGAAAAAACATAGGCCTGTCTCCTTTGCAGGAAACAGGCCCATGGATTACATCTTTCGGTCTGTTTTTATAGACAGAATTAAACCTCAGTTACAGTTATAGCACCTTCCGGGCAAACTTCAACACAGGTCTCACAGCCGAGGCACTCGTCCATGTTAACCGGCTCAGATTTTCCATCTACCATTTCATAAACCTGCGCAGGACATGCATCTACACATTCTTCGTCACCGCTACATTTGTCTTTATCAACCACAACTTCCCACATAGTAAAACCTCCATGTAAATTAATTATTGTTTAGAACGAGTCCTAAGACCAGTTGTACCCAGAATTGTCGGCCTCGAAAAAAGCTCTCGCCAACAGGTATTACTCCCGTATTCCATTATTTTTTCAGGCCCTGTTGATGCTTGTGAGACTTTTTACGAAGTCACCAGAATCAGCGCTCTTCTTTTGGAAGATTTTTCACGCACAAAAACTATTCCCCTCTAATTCAACCCTATTTTTTTGTCAATAAAAAAATCCACTCAATTGTTGCGGATGTCTCTATTTCATTCGCGGGTTGTAAAACGGCAGGAAATAGGTGTTGCCTTGCATTTTCTTTCATATTAGAGTGACGGACCTGCATCAGTAAGTTAATCATTGTTCTTGCAAGAGGCAACAGGTTGTTACCTCTCCGAACATCGGCGTTATCCCTAAAACTTAATAAAACTCCCATGAAAACGAACGCTAAGAATAATAAGAAGAAATGGACACCGGAAAAATCCGAAGAAGCCATGATACAGGGCATCATTGAAGGAAGCCCCGATGCCATTGGGGTGGCAGTGATCCGCTTGAACTGCGGCTGCCGCAAGATGGCGGCGGTTGACAAGGACGGTGAACCTGCCAGCAAGGTGATCATGTACCGCGACCGGGCTGAAGCAATCTGTGACAGGTGCAAGGAGGATAACGGTTCTTATGTGCGGATGACCGAACAGTTCATCCACTGGATTCCGCCGGAACCTGAGGCGGCAAAGAAAAAGATGATCACAGAAAAGGTACTGGGGATCAAAACCCATTAAACCTTTGGTGCACCCGCACAACTCGCACTGTTTTCAATGGGCTGGCAGGAAAATTTCCTTCCTGCTGTTAAGGAGCCGGAGTCGACGTTAAGGGATATCGGCCATTTTTCTGCCAAACTCAACGAGCAAAGAGTTTAATTGTTCTTCGGTGATTTTTTCCATATTAACCAGGATTTCTCCAAGGAATGGCCTCTTTTGACTTTGCAGTTCCAAGAGTTTACGTACCTCCTGTGTTGTGAGGTAACCCAATTCGACGGCAATCTCGCCAAAGGGTTTCGGAGAGTCTATCTGGGCGTTGAGAATGGTGAACACCTGTTTTACTGTTAATTTACGCTTGGTCAAGGCCAATTGCCCGATAGGAAGGCTTTGCTGGCGCTGAAAGTTTAAAGCCTTAACGATAGCCTCTTCATCTACTATGCCCTTGGAAACGAGGAACTGTCCAAATCTGTGTTTGACCATTCTGTGCGGATTCCTTGTGGGATTATATCTGAGGGGAAGAAAGTAAAGACAAATAGGTTTGGGTTTGGACGAAGAACAACCTCTTTTAACACAGTCCTGAAAATGGGGGTTATTATGCAAGCCGCCCCTTTCGGGCTGTTAAAGACAGCATAAATATAACGGGTTTGCTGAAGACCTGTCAACAAAAATCCAAACTTGAGCAATGAGGTGCCAGACGCCAAACCTGCAAAAGTATATGAAAGCTACCGATAAATTCGGAAATATCGGTTTATGGCGCAAATCAGGATATACTCCTTTGCCTTTTGTGCTCAAAAGCCCTGGCAACCACATTCACGGCCCACTGGGGCGTGGACAGTGCATGGATATGGGTGTACAGCGCCAGGACATTGTTGAAAACAAGGCCGTCCCGGCCGTTCATGAAACCTACACCGCGCTCCATGGTAAGGGCCAGGTCAGCCGGGCTGCCCTGCCAGGACAGAACCGTGCTGTAACGGAACTCGTGCCCTTTGATCCTGTCGCCTTCCCGGTAAAACGGGTTCAGTCCTCTCACTGTAAGTTCAGTGTATCCGTGCGCCTGGGGTTTTTTGTGCAATCCGAAGCTGACAGGAAAAACACCGGCAAGGGGATACTCTGTACCATCAAGAAGAATGCTCTCACCAAGATAAATCAAGCCGCCGCATTCTGCGTAGATAGGCAGCCCGGATTGAGCTGCACTCTTAACAGACTGCCTGAATGCCCTGTTGTCCGCAAGCCTTCTGGCGCCAGTTTCAGGGAACCCGCCACCTATATAAAGACCATCCAGATCAGGCAATTTTTCTGCTGTCATGGCATTGATTTCATGCAGTTCAGCTCCTTCATCATACAAGGCTTCTAAATTTTCAGGATAATAAAATTGAAAGGCAGCATCCTTAAGAATCCCGATGCGGGCTCTGGACCCCGTGAATATCCCGGGCCTGGAGTCCTCGCGTGCCCGGTCTCTCTGAACATCTGCCATGAGGCTTTCAATTTTCGGCAGGTCAAGATATTCATTGGCCATGTCAACCAGCATGCCGGTTGCCTGCTCCGCACCTTCGTGCTCCTGGTACGGCGTCAATCCCAAATGACGTTGGGGAAAAATATCTGCCTTTGTACGTGGTATCGCCCCTACCACAGGAACACCGGTGTAATACTCCACCGATTGCCGTACTATGGATTCATGCCTTGCTGTACCAAGCTTATTTAATACAACCCCCTTGATCATGACCCTTGGGTCCAGTTTCTGGCAGCCCAACACAAGCGCGGCAACAGTACGCGTCGTCTTGGTGCAGTCGACTACAAGCAGCACCGGCAGCTTAAGGTCTATGGCGAGTTCTGCCGTGCTGTATGCCCCTTCTATATTCACACCGTCAAACAGGCCTCTGTTGCCCTCGATTATAGCAAGTTCTGCCTCACTGCCATGCTGCGCAAATGACTGCCTGATCACTTCAGGCTCCATCAGGAAAGGATCAAGGTTGTAGCACGGTTCACCGGCAGCCAGCTGCAGCCATCCTGCATCGATATAGTCAGGCCCCTTTTTAAACGGCACGACCTTACGTCCCTGCCTTGCAAAGGCTGCAACAAGACCGACTGCCACCACGCTTTTCCCGGAGCCGCCGCTTAAACCGGCAACCACTAGTCCTTTTGTCATATTTTTGTAACCTTTATATCTTTTCTCTATCTTAGCTATTTGTTAAAGCTTACAGCTTCCAGCAAAAGGTTGAGATATTGGAGAACTGGAGTGCTGGAATAATGGAATGTTATTTTTTCCCCAATACTCCAACACTTCAATGCTTTATTCCTTCACACCATCTCCAACTCAAGCTGCCGCAACTCCTTGACCTGGTCCCGCAGGCGGGCTGCCTCTTCAAATGCAAGAACCTTGGCGGCCTTGTGCATCTCTGCCTCCAATCTTTTGATATCCCGGCGCAGATCCTTCAGGCTGTGATATTCAACCATTTCTTCAGCTGTTGCAACCTCTACCGTGATATAATCCTTTTCATATACTGAGCCCAGAATATCTTTGATACTGGATCGCACTGTAGCCGGGGTGATGCTGTTCTCCACATTAAACTGCTGCTGGATTTTTCTTCTGCGCGCGGTTTCCTCAATGGTCCTCTGCATGGAACCTGTCACAGTGTCGGCATACAGGATCACCAGCCCGTCAATATTTCTTGAAGCTCTGCCGCAGGTCTGGATCAAAGACCGCTCACTGCGCAGAAATCCTTCCTTGTCTGCATCAAGGATGGCCACCAGGGATACCTCAGGAATATCCAATCCTTCACGCAGCAGGTTGATGCCGACCAGGACATCAAATTCACCCTGGCGCAGTTCTCTGATCAATTCCATGCGTTCCAGGGTTTTAATGTCTGAATGCAGATATTTGACCCGAACGCCCAGATTTTCATAATATTCAGTCAAATCCTCTGCCATTTTCTTGGTAAGGGTTGTAACAAGTACAGCTTCTTTTTTGTCTGCCCGCACACGGATTTCAGCTAAAAGATCATCCACCTGGTTTTTGGCAGGACGAACTTCTATAACAGGATCCATAAGCCCGGTAGGCCGGATTATCTGTTCAACAATCCTACCGCCGGCCTGGTCCATTTCAAAATCGCCCGGTGTTGCCGACACATAAATGACCTGATTGATGCGCTCCTCGAACTCCTCAAACCGCAGAGGCCTGTTGTCCAAAGCGGATGGCAACCGGAATCCGTAGTCAACCAAAGTTTTCTTGCGTGAACGGTCCCCGCGATACATACCATGCAGCTGCGGCACTCCGATATGGCTCTCGTCAATAAAGAGGATGAAATCATCCGGATAATAATCAAGTAAGGTAGGCGGCGGCTCTCCAGGTGCTGCTCCTGTCAGGTGCCGGCTGTAGTTTTCAATACCGTTGCAGTAACCGAGTTCACTGATCATTTCCAGGTCAAACATTGTCCGCTGCTCCAGGCGCTGAGCCTCAAGCAGCCGATTTTCCTTCTCGAAAAAAGCCAAGCGTTCCTTTAGCTCTTCCTTGATCGTGCGCCGGGCTGCCTCCAGCCTTTCCGTGGAGGTGACAAAGTGGCTTGACGGAAACACGGTTAATTCTGAGAGATGCCCGAGGACAACTCCGCGCAAAGGGTCAACGATCGAAATGGAATCAATGATATCCCCGAACAGATCGACCCGGACGGCACGATCCTCTTCGTAGGCAGGAAATATCTCCAGCACATCACCCCTCACCCGGAACGTACCGCGGTGAAATGAGATATCATTCCGTTCATAAAGCATATACACCAGGCGCCTCTGCATCTCCTCACGGGGATACTCCTCCCCCACTTTCAGAAACAGGTGTAGATTTTTATATTCATCGGGCGAACCAAGGCCGTAAATGCAGGAGACCGAAGCCACAATAAGAACATCGCGCCGGGTGAGAAGCGAACGCGTCGCTGCGTGGCGCATCTTGTCTATGGCGTCATTAATGGAAGAATCCTTTTCTATGTAAGTATCTGATTGCGGGATATATGCCTCGGGCTGGTAATAATCGTAATAGGAAACAAAATATTCCACTGCATTGTCCGGAAAAAGTTCTTTGAACTCGGAATAGAGTTGGGCTGCCAGCGTTTTATTGGGCGCAATCACTAGCGTCGGCCTCTGCACCTCTTCCACAACCTTAGCCATAGTAAAGGTCTTGCCCGAACCGGTAACACCCAATAAAACCTGTTTGGGGTATCCGGCAGCAATTCCTTGCGCCAGGACTTCGATTGCCCTTGGCTGGTCCCCGGCTGGGGTGAAGGATGAAACAAGCTTGAATTGCCCGGACAAAATGACCACCGTGAAATTGTTTAATTTGTTAGTAACAAGCTCAATCCTATAGCATATTTCATGCGGAAGCGAGTCATATTAAAACTACGGGATAATAAGACAAACTAGAGCTGTTACTCCCAATATACAGAATATTCTTATCTTTCAGGCAGTAATACTTTACAATAAAAATAATTTTGGGGTGGTTATGCGAATTTTCTAAAGAAATTCTACACCGCGATGCTGATGAATAATTCTTCTACCAGGGCTGATCTTCACTTTCTCCTGCTTCTGCTGTTACTTACGGCCCTCTATCTTTTCTGGACCTGGAATCCTGAAGTAGCCGGCCTTGGCGGTGACAACGGCATCTATCTTTTAACGGCTCGATCCTACTCGCCCTGGTCTCCACCATCATTGATTGCTCAACATTTTGCCGCCCATAGTCAGTACCCCCCCCTATTTCCCCTGGTCTTGGGCTTATTGGGCGGCGGTGAAAGTATTCTGGCGGCCCATCTTATCAATACAGCCTGTCTCCTTCTGGCCTTCCTTGCGATCAGGGCGTGGCTGGTGGCTCTCGGACTCCAGAAAACAACCGCCAACCTGGTCGTTATTTTCATCGCCCTGCTGCCCGGCACAGTTAAATTAGCCATGTTCATTTTAAGCGAAAATCTTTATCTGCTCTTAAGCGTGCTGGCCCTTCTTCTTGTTTTACTCGCAGAAAGGAAAAACAGTTCGCTTTTGCTGATAATAGCCGCTTTCGTGATAGTAGGCGCCACTCTCACACGCACCGCCGGGATAGCTCTGGCCGCTGCTTTCTGTCTTTACCTTACCTGCAGAAGGCCGGCCCGTGCGTTGTTGCCGGCACTCGCCACCCTGGCACCGCTGGCCATATTTGCCTGGTACAAAAGCCGTTCCGCAGCAGAACACGCCGGCTACCTTGATGCACTGATATCCAACTACAGTTCTAATACGGCCACAAAGGTCCTGAAACAAATACAAATTGAATCCGTTTCATTGTGGCAGGGCTGGTTAGCTAATTTTGAGCCTGGATTCTCCGGTTATTTTATC